>MDTB01040416.1_pt1 | contig 17520 bp, 18 predicted proteins | sample 811161 | NCBI WGS metagenome assembly MDTB01 (sample SAMN05326650, study PRJNA326480) | marine metagenome | isolation source: seawater | place: Mediterranean Sea | collected 2009
AACCAATGTAGAGAATATTTTTTTTTTTCTAAAATTATTAATTTATCAATATTATTACAATATCGAAAAAGCTGAGAGGGAACTTCACCACAAACAAAAGTAAGTTCTACATTATTATATTTTTCTTTAAAAAACTTATTTAATCCTGAAGATAGAATACAATCACCAAGTCTATTAGACGAAATTATTAAAATCTTTTTCATTTATTCTTTGTTGTTAAAATTAAAAAAACTAATATCTTTATTAACATGTTTCAAGAAAATGAATTTTTTATTTGCGAAGACTTTGGTTTAATTAACATAGAAGGTTTAGATAGATTTAAGTTTATTCAAGGAATAATTTCAAATGATATAGAAATCCTAAAAAAAAAACCATCTCTTTATTCATCTATACTTACACCACAAGGAAAATTTCTTTATGATTTTTTCTTATCTAATTATGATAATAAATTTATCCTTGAAACAAACAAACAAAATATCCAAGACTTAGTAAAAAGACTTACATTATTTAAACTCAGGTCTGATGTAACAATAACAAATAACGAAAATTTTAAAATTGTCTTAACTAAGAGTAAAATTGAAAATACTAACAGTCTAGCTAAAGCTTCATTGAGTTTTTATGACCCTAGATTTAAAAACTTTTTTTTCAGGTCATATGTTGAAAAAGATAAAATTAATTTACTCAAAAAAAATCTTCAAGAGCTTTCTATTAAAAAATATAATGAATTAAGGATTAAATATTCCATTCCTGACTTTACACTTGATTCAATTATTGAAAAATCATTGCTATTAGAAATGCGCTTTGATCAACTTAATGGTATATCATGGACTAAAGGATGTTATCTTGGTCAGGAAATAACTGCTAGAATGAAACACAGGAAAATTGTAAAAAAAAAAATCTATAAAGTTATCATTGACTATAAAACAAATATTAAAAAGGATTTAATATCAAACGATAAAATTGTTGGAGAACTATTCAGTCATACAAAAAAATATGGATTGGCATATATAAAAACGGATTTTTTAGATAACAAAGGTCCCAACATAATTAATTCAGGTGATTCAAGGTTAACGATTGATGAACCGTGGTGGGCTAAAAAAAATTAGTAATTAATTTTTTTTTTTATTAATTTAATGGTTGAAAAAGGATTTTTTAAGTAATTAATTTTTTTAATATTTTTATTAAAACCATGCAAACCAAATTCATTAATAACACATCTTTTTATCCACTCAAGATCTTGCTTCGAACGATAATGTTTTAATTTATTTAATTTATTTAACCAAACCCACCTTTCATTAATTTCTCTATAAAGCTTTTTTATTCCAATATTATTTTGCGCAGATGTTAAAATTATCTTTATATCCCATTCATTAACACTTCTAAAAAAACTGCTGCTGCCAGATAAATCTGAAAATGTTTGATTAGAAAGTTTCTCAATATCAGATTTTGTTATCACAATAATATCTGGTATTTCAAAAATTCCAGATTTCATAAATTGGATTGAGTCTCCACTTCCAGGTTGTACGCATAAAACTACACTATCCACAATATCTTTTATATTAGTCTCAGATTGTCCTACACCAACTGTCTCAATAATTAAGTAATCAAAGCTTGATCTCATAATTGACATTGTTGGAAAGGTGAGTTCTGACACACCCCCTAAATAATTTTTTGATGCCATAGATCTAACAAATATTCCATCATCGCTTGGATCTATTGCGAACCTTGTTCTATCACCAAGCAACGCACCCCCAGACCTTTTTGATGATGGGTCAATTGCAATTACACCAACAGTTTTATTTTTTTGTCTACAATTAAAAATCAACTTATCTATTAAGGAAGATTTTCCAACACCTGGTGGACCTGTTATTCCAATTACATGTGCCTTTGGATTTGAATGATATTTATCAAGAAGTTCTATTGTTTCCTGAGACTCTCTATCAACTTCAACTTTCTCAAGAATCTTAGATAACTTAATTTTTTTTTTTAGTTTATTTTGCATTATCTCCAATTTGAGAAAATTTGAAAAATGAATCGATTATTTCCTTTGACTTTAATAAAAGAGCTTTTCTATTATTTTTAACATCATCTCTATCAACATTTACCATAATGTTATCAAGAAATTTGTTAATACTATCTTTTATTTTAACAAAAATTTTATTGTTGAGATCAAATTTATTTTCTTCAACAAACTCTCTCATTTCAACAATAACTTTAAAAAGATTCTTTTCCTCGTTAGAAGCTAAAAGCTGCTGATTTATATTTTTAACGGGATTTTTTTCATCTACGATTGAATCTAATCTCTTAAAGGCTTGCATAAAGTCTTTACCTAAATTTGTGTTTAGAAAGTTATTAATAGCAATTACTTTTTTATAAATCTCATAAGGATTAAATGAATCATTACTCAAGCATGGTTTAATGACTTCAATTTGAAAACCATTTTCTGTCAAGTAATTCTCAAATCTTTTATCAAAAAAATCCTTAATCGTAGAAACGTCATTTATAAAATTAATACCTTGATTATTGTAAATTTGCTGACATTTTTTCAGTAATAAAACTAAATCTAAGCTAAAATTATTATCAACTAAAATTCTAATAATAGAAATGACCATTCGCCTTATACCAAATGGATCTCCAGATCCTGTAACTTTTTTTTTCGATGAAAAAAAGGCAAATATACTATCAAGTTTTTGAGATATTGATAATATTACTGACAAATCAACATTTTTTTTTTTCAAAATTACCTTATATTGTTCAGAGAAAGCTCTACAAATTTCAAAATTAAAATCAAAGCTTTCAGAATAAAAGGCACCAGCTTTTCCTTGAAGTGTTGGGTATTCTTTGACTATTTCTGTTGTTAAATCGAAATTGGAGTAAATTAAATGTTCCTTGAATTTTTCAATATTGAAACCAAGAAACTTTGAAATTGTTTCAGACAACTCAACTATTCTTTTGGATCTATCATAAAGGTTACCAAGGTTGTCATAAAAAATTATCGAAGATAACTTTTTTAATCTTTCTGAAAGACTTATCTTTTTATCTTCATCTATAAAAAATTTTGCATCATTAAACCTTGCCTTTAGAACATTTTGATTACCATTAATTAAGTTTTTTTTTTTTGAATGATCCTTGTTTGATACAAAAGCAAAGAAACTACTAAGAGTTCCATCTTTTTTATAAAAACAAAAATTATCTTGCTTTTCTGTTATTATCGTTTCTAAAAGAAAGTCAGGGATTTTAAAAAAATCTTTTTCATATTCTGCAAAGAAAACATTAGGCCATTCAACAGAATTACATATTCTTGTTAATAAATCACTATCAAATTCTGTTCTTAGTTGATTTTTTTTGCAAAAACTCTCCAGTGATTTTAAAATTTTTTTTTTTCTTTCTTCTCTATCTAAAATTACAAATTCTTTTTTTATATTTTTCTTAAAAGAATCAACATTAGAACATTTTATTTTTCTTGATGAATAATTATAGTTTCCATAAGTATTTAGACTAGAAGTTACACCAGCATAACAAAATTTAACCTTCTTACTTCCAAGAATACATAAAATATTTCTTATTGGTCTTATCCACTTTTCATCATTAAAGGACCATCGCATAGATTTTTTCCATTTAACAGAACTCAGTATAATAGGAGTTTCGTATTCAAAAATATTTTGAATTGAAAGTTGTTTGTTTTTTTTTAAAAAGAAATAATACTCTTTTTCATTAATTTTTTTTTTCTTGAGTTTTTTTATATCATTAATTTGATTGTTATTCATAAAACCGTCAATTGCAACTTTAGGAGCAGAAGTATTAGGTCCTCTTATCTCTGTTACATCTAATTTTTTGACTTTAGACAAATCATTTAAAAAAACTACAAATCTTCTAGCTGTAGAAAAAGTCTCTAATTTAGAAAAATTTATTTCATGCTTTTTAAGCATCAAAATAAAGAGATTTTTTATTTGATCCTCTGCGGAAATTTGAGAAGAACTTGGTATTTCTTCACCGTATATTTCTAGCAAAAAATCAGTCATTATTTTCAACAACTAACTTGCAACATTTTTGGACTAAGGTTCTTATTCTTAAAATATATGATTGTCTTTCAGTAACTGAAATAAATGACCTAGCATCAAGTAAATTAAAAAAATGGCTCGCCTTAATACATAATTCATACGCAGGAATTGCAAACTTATCATCAAGAAGTTTTTCACAACTTCTCTCAATACTATTAAATGAGTTCAATAAATATTCTTTATCAGCATAGAGAAAATTATAAGCAGACATTTCTTCTTCATTTTTTTTAAAAATATCCTCGTACTTTACTCCAGTCTTATCCCAAATAATATCAAAAACATTATCTATGTTTTGCACAAACATTGCTAATCTCTCAATACCGTAAGTGAGTTCCAAACTCACAGGTTTACAATCAATACCACCAATTTGTTGAAAATACGTAAATTGACTTATTTCCATACCATTACATTGAACCTCCCAACCAAGTCCTGCAGCACCTAGAGTAGGACTTTCCCAATTATCTTCAATAAATTTGATGTCGTTATACTCTGGATTAATTTCAATTGTCTTTAAACTATTAAGATACAATTCTTGAGAATTTTCTGGGCTAGGCTTTATGATGACTTGAAGTTGATAATAATGCTGAAGTCTGTTTGGGTTATTTCCAAACCTCCCATCTGCAGGCCTCCGACAAGGCTGGATAAAAACAGCATTCCATTCTTTTTTCCCCAATGATCTCAAAGCCGTACTGGGGTGAAAGGTTGCTGCACCCATTTCTAAATCATAAGGTTGTATCAACAAACAACCATTATTTAACCAATAATTCTGAAGCTTAATAATTATCTCTTGAAATGTTAACATATTAAATAATAATCTCTTTCTACAATATTTTTTTTAAAACACTATATTAATATAAATATCAACCTAAAATTAATGAATTTTTAAATAATAATATAAATTCTATGAAAATTATAAGCTTAAATAAATATAACAGCAGTAACACTTTTAAATACTTCATGGAATGGCTTCAAGATGACCTTAATAGTGTGAACAAAGTAATATTGGATAATCTAAGCAATAATTCTCCTTTGATCTCAGAAATGTCCAATTACATCATCAGTTCTGGAGGAAAGAGGATTAGACCATTAATAACTCTAGGTGTAACTCGTCTGTGCAATTATTCAGGTAATAGGCATATAGGTCTAGCAGCAGTAATTGAGTTTATTCATACAGCAACTTTGTTACATGATGATGTAATAGATAACAGTAAAAAAAGAAGAGGAAAGAAAACTGCTAATTTTGTATGGGATAATAAATCAAGTATTTTAGTTGGAGATTTTTTTCTTAGCAAAGCATTCAGAGTTTTAGTAAACGACGGTTCGTTAAAATGTATTGACATAATTTCTAAAGTATCTGAAAAAATTGCTTTTGGTGAAGTAAAACAATTAATATCAGTGGGCAATCTTAAATTAAGTGAATCAGATTATCTTGAAACAATAAGTTATAAAACTGCTGAATTATTTTCTGCAGCCTGTCAAATGGCGAGTGAGATTAGTGAGATAAAAGAAGAACAAAAAAAATCATTAAAAGATTTCGGAATGTTTTTAGGAATAGCATATCAAATAGTTGATGATACTTTAGATTATTTTTCTGAAGAAAAAAAACTAGGAAAGGAGCTAGGTAATGATTTTATTGAAAACAAAATAACATTGCCACTTATTCTTGCATACAAAAGAAGTAATAAGAAAGAAAAAAACTTTCTAGAGCACCTAATTAACAAGGAAAAAATAACCAAATCTGATCTATCATGGGTAATTCAAAAAATGAATCACTATGATGTTTTAAAAGACTGCATTAGAAAAGTAAAATATTTTTCCACTATGGCTAAAGACTCCCTAGGTAGTTTTTCAAAAAATCAAGCTAAAGACAAATTGATTGAACTAGTTGATTTTCTTGTTTTAAGAAAAAGTTAACATGGAATATTTTTTGCAAATAAAGGTTATGCAAAAAATTAATGTTAAAGCTAAAAATGATTATCTGAAAGTTAAAATTCTAGAGTTTGTAGTTAAAAACTATTTAATTTTTTCCTTAATTTTTATAATTCTTTTAATTTTAATTTAAATTTTCAAAATTTACATTAATTTATCATTTATGGATGAATTAAATAAATTCTCAAAAAGATTCAAAAGGTACACTAATCTTGGAACATCAGCTGGTTCAATAGCACTAAATCTTTTAAGCTCAAAGTTTTTTAGCTCTGAGGACAATAAAAACGCTGAGGATCTTTCAAAAATATTAGGAAATCTAAAAGGTCCTATAATGAAAATAGCACAGTTATTATCAACTGTTCCTGACTTATTACCAAAAGAATACTCAAATGAACTTGCAAAACTTCAATCTAGCGCTCCACCGATGGGATGGAATTTTGTGAAACGAAGAATGAGGAAGGAACTTGGTTTAGAGTGGTTAGAAATCTTTGACTTTTTTGATAAAGAGCCATTCGCAGCAGCATCTTTGGGACAAGTTCACAAAGCTAGTTTTAATAAAAATAAAATTGTCTGCAAATTACAATATCCAGACATGCTTTCAATTGTTGAAGCTGATATAAATCAGCTTAAACTTCTTTTTTCAATTTACAAAAAAATTGATAAAACTATTGATACCTCTGAAATTCAAAAAGAAATTTCTTCAAGGGTTAGAGAAGAACTTGACTATCTTTTAGAGCAAAAACACATACAACTTTTTAAATACATTTTTAAAGAAAAAAAAAATATTTTAGTTCCTAATATTTTTCAAGAAATCTCAACAGAGAGATTATTATGTATGAGCTTTCTTGATGGTAAAAAACTTCTTGAATTTAAAAATAAATCAAAAGTAGAAAGAAAAGAACTCGCTATTAACATGTTTCACGCTTGGTACTACCCTTTTTATAAATATGGAGTTATCCATGGGGACCCTCATTTGGGAAATTATTCTGCAAATAATAAACTTCAAATAAACCTATTAGATTTTGGTTGTATAAGAGTTTTTAAACCATCTTTCGTGGAAGGAGTTATAGACTTATATCATGCAATCATGAAAAGTGATGAAGAACTTGCTGTAAAAGCATATGAAAGTTGGGGCTTTGAGAACATTAGTAAAGAATTAATAAATATATTAAATATTTGGGCCAAATTTTTATATTCTCCACTTCTTGAAAACAAAGTTAGGAAAATGGAGGAAACAAATTCAACTGCTTACGGAGCAGAGGCCGCTAACAAAGTTCATAAAGAATTAAAAAAAATTGGTGGAGTTAAGCCTCCAAGAGAGTTTGTTTTTATGGACAGAGCTGCGATTGGCTTAGGTTCTGTCTTTCTTCACCTTGATGCCGAATTAAATTGGTTCAAAGTTTTCAACGAACTAATTGATGGTTTTAATAAGAAAAAATTAGAAAACTCTCAAAAAAAGGCTTTGTCAAAGGCTAAATTGGTAAAAACTCTTTAGCTTTTTCCTGCAAATTATCTGCAATGGAAAGAGATTTATCTAACGCAGCCATTGTTTTTGATAAATCGTCTGAATTATCTTCTAACCAAATTTTAAAAGTATATGAATAAATTATAAACAGAAAGTTTTTTTTAAACAAATCTATTGTTAACCCTTTGTAAGAATTAGAAATTTCAAGATAAAAATCCATAGAGTTAATAACGTTTTTTGAAATTACTGAAAATAAAGCAGGGTTCTTTTTTGCACTTTTAATCAATTTAGACAATGCAATTTTATATGGTTCCATTACATCAAACCTTAACATTATCACTTCAAATAGATTATCTTTTACAGATGACTCTCTCATCTCATCAAATGACAGATTAGATTCAACTTCAGAATCTATCATTTTTGTGAATCTTTCAATTAGACTATACTTACATGAAAAAAAAAATTTAATTTCTTCCTCAGATATTTTTTCTTTTTTAGATAACGTTTTTATATCAAAATTATTCCATCCTATTTCCTTAATTAAGGCAAAGCCTTTATTAATTAATTTTTTTTCATTGATGTTAAAAGAATTCATTGATTTTCTGGTTGTTTTTCAAATATATATATATATTCTTATAAAGTTGTAAATAAAAATAAATGGAGAGTTTAGATAATGCTAAAAAAATATTTTGTACTACCTTTAGTGGCCTTTTGCATGATATCAATTAATGTATTAGCTGGAGATGCTGAGAAGGGGAAAAAAGTTTTTAAGAAATGCGCTGCCTGTCATAATGTTGCTAGCGGAGCTAAACACAAAACTGGTCCAAATCTCTGGGGTATAATGGGTTCCAAAGCTGCAATTCAAGATGGTTACAAATATTCAGATTGGCTCAAGGAAGCTGGTATTGAATGGAATGATGAAACTTTAACTGCATGGGTTTCTAGCAAAAAAGTTAAACAAGCCTATTTTGGTAAGGATGTTAAAAAGAGTAAAATGATTTTTGGTGGATTAAGAAAAGAAAATCAAATTAATGATTTACTTGCCTACCTCAAAACCTTGAAATAATTTTAAATATTATATGGATATTGAGGAAATTGAGACGTACATAGGTAAGGTACCTGATTTTCCAAAACCAGGAATACTATATTACGATATTTCCTCACTGCTCATAAACGGAAAAGCGTTCTCAGAAACCGTAAAAAAACTGTGCAGTTTACTTAATAATTATGATTTTGATACTATAGCAGCTATAGATGCAAGAGGCTTCATATTTGGATCAGCTGTAGCAAACAAATTAAACATAGGCATGATTATGATAAGAAAAAAAAACAAACTACCCGGCAAAACCATTTCTCATGATTATCAATTAGAGTATGGTAATGATACCTTAGAGATAAATGTAGATACTAATAATAAAAGAATTATTTTAATTGATGATCTACTTGCGACTGGTGGAACGGCCAAAGCAGCAATTGATCTAATAGAAAAAGCAGGTGGAAAAGTTAAATGCTTTACTTCAGTTATCGAATTAAATTTCTTAAAAGGTAGAGAAAAGCTTAAATTACCAATTGAATCTCTAATAAAATATGACTAAATCACATAAATTATTTCTAAATTGGTTATTGCAGTTTAACTTGATTTTTTTTTTCATTTTCTTTGCTTACGATCAAGGTTTAATATACAAAATCCTGTCCTCAGATAAGAGCTACATAACAAGCTTAATTTCAATAATTTTCATTTTCATTAGTTCCCATTGTGCATTCTTTACATTTAAAATCTCTAAGGAACTGAACAAAGCTCATATAATTAAGAAAAGTTTGTTGAAAGATAATGTTAAGCTAAAAATAATCGGTGATAACCTTATCCTCACATCTAAAGGAGAAATCTCTGACGGTATCGTATGTGACTACTTTAAAGATCTTATTGGTCTAAAAAAAAATGGTGCCACTTCGCATGGTCAAATATTAGACAGTTATGTTAAAAAAACTGTAGGATTTTACGAATTTGGGTGGTTTACTTCAGATGTAATGCTGAAGTTAGGTCTTATTGGAACCGTTATTGGGTTTATAATAATGTTAAGTTCCCTTGCTGACATTACCACTTTTGACGTTACCCTCCTTCAAGGCGTCTTAACTACAATGGGCAGTGGAATGGGAGTTGCCCTTTACACTACTCTTTCGGCACTTACCTCCGGTGTTTTAATTGCAACGCAGTACTATAACTTAGAAGCAGGTTGTGAAGAATTATTTTCTGTTCTTAACCAAATTTCTGAAGTAAGTATTGATAACAGTATGTAAATATGTCTTATTCAGGAAGAAGACTAAGGGCAGACCCTTTCACAGATCTACTATTTAATGTTTTACTTGCATTTACAATGTTAATGTTTTTGGCAATTATTTTTATGAATCCAATACCCAAAACAGGGGTCATTAATCCAAAGGCTGAATATATAATAACTGTTAGTTGGGAAGATAATAACCCTGACGATGTAGATACTTATGTACAAAACCCTACTGGAGGGCTTGTTTGGTTTAGGGGTAAAGAATCAGAATTTGTTCATCTTGATAGAGATGATAGGGGCTTATTAAACGACACAATAGTTATAAACGGGGAAAAAGTCCAAAATCCACTTAATCAAGAAGTTGTTACTTTAAGGGCTGTTGTGCCGGGAGAGTATATTGTAAATATACATTACTACGCAACAAAAACAAACCAACCTATAGATGTTAACGTCAAAGTTGAGAAAGTTAATCCACAGTTAGAGGTAATATACTACGGAACAATTACTTTAGAAAAAAAAGGTGTAGAAAAAACTGCCACAAGATTTAATATATCACAAGAAGGTAGTGTAAATGTTACTGGAAACCTTTTTAAAAAACTTGTACCGGAGAATTAATCATGAATGCAGAAATTTTTTTAATTATTATATGTTATGTTTTTATTGGTTTCCTTTTAATACTTTTCAATCTAAGAACTAATTTTCATTGGGTTATTAAATCATCCTTAATTTTAGTTACTATGACCTTTTATATATTTACTTATAAATCTTTTGCTAACTTAGTTGGGTGGCCATCTAATGAATCATTACCAGAAAGGTTTAAATTAATTTCTGCGCAAATATACGAGCCTAATGCTTTAATTAATTCTGAAGGTGCTATTTATTTGTGGGTAACAAATATGGATGTTCTGGCAGGTTTAGGTATACCAAGGTCACATAAAATTCCATATAATAAGGAGTTACACGAAAAAATATCCAAGTCTCTTGTTAACTTAAAAAACGGAGTTCCTCAAATGGGTGAAAATACTGATCAAAAGGAAAAAGGGTTAATATCATCTATAATAAAGAAAGAAAAGGTTACAGCTGTATCTACAAAACTTAATTTTTTTGATATGCCTAATCAATTGTTACCAGAAAAATAATGCGCCTAACTTTTTTACTTCTTTTTTTATTTTCTTGTTCTGAGAATAATACAGAATATTTTCCTCTTGATAAAATTAAGTCATGGTCTTATAGCGTTGAGATAATTCCTGAGGTTGAAAATAAATCTATATACAAAAAAATAAATTTATCAATAGGCAAACGTAATCTCATTGTAAATCAAGAAAAAAAAATACTTTTCCCAATTATTAGAGAAGATGGTTCTACTCTCTTTTATGAAGTTCAAAAAGACGGAGTATACAGGGTTGGGAAGAAATTTTTAAAAGAACAAAATATTAATTTAGAAGAAAAAAGGATGGTATTACCCAACCCAGTTTTAATTGATAAAAGCTGGAATGTTAACAGTAAGACTTATCTGATTCTTAGAAGGTATCCTTATTACGATTATAGAGCTACTACCAACTTTAAACTACAATATAAAGTACAATCAATGAAAGAAATAGTTAGCACTCCAAATGGAGTTTTTAAAGACTGTATATTAGTAGTTGGTAAAGGTGAAACAAATTTTATTGGGGACAGTGAAATTGGTTCTATTAAAATTAAAATCAGCTCAAAAGAGTGGTATGCAAAAAACATTGGCTTAGTAAAAATGGAAAGAGTCGAAGAAACAGATTCAGATCTTTTTGGAACAACAAAAATGGTTCAAGTACTTGAAAAATATAAAAAGAATTAAATGAAAATAATTAATATTTCAATAATTTCATTTCTGGGTGTTTTATTTCTATATTATGGAAAGTTTTTCTTAGTTCCTTTTTTTATTTCTCTTTTCCTTTACATTATTTTAAACTCCTTATCAAAAAGCTTGACTGCGTTTGCGAAAAAAATTGGTTTTTCTCTTAATGATTTATTTTCATCTCTTATGATTTTTTGCGTTTCCCTTGTTACTATTTACTTTTTATTTAAAGTTTTAAAATCAAATCTATTTCAAGTTAATGAAAATGCTGAAATATATCAGCAAAACTTTAATTCTATCCTATTATTATTTTCAGATGAAACTCTAAATCAGTTCTTTCGCTTAAATAATATTTTAGACAACTTAAATTTAGTTAAGTTTTTTTCAAGTATCTTTAATCTTTTAACAAGTTTTGCAGGAAATTTTTCATTAGTTTTGATTTATTTAATTTTTTTTGCAATTGAAGATAAATTCTTTAGAAGAAAAATAGAACAAGTTTTTGTAAATAAAGAAAAATTAAAAGTTATTTCGAATATCAACAATGATATTTATAATTATTTTCAAATAAAAGCCTTTACGAGTTTTTTAACAGCATTCTTAACATTTTTTATTTTGTATTTTTTAAAAAATGATTTGGCAATTTCATTTGCAATATTGGCTTTTTTTTTGAATTTTATTCCATATCTTGGTTCTTTGATTTCTATTTTGCTCCCAGTAATTTTCATTGCAATTCAAACATTAGATTTTTTTTCACCAACCTTTACACTTGCTATACTACTTTTTACTCACATATTTATAGGAAACTTTCTTGAAACTAAGCTTATGGGTAAAACTCTTAATGTTAGCCCAATAATAATTTTAATATTCTTATCCATAATGGGAAAATTATGGGGATTATCAGGAATGTTTCTAAGTGTACCCATTTTAGTAGTTATATTAATAATTTTAAGTAGTTTTAAACAAACAAAGAAAATAGCAATATTAATATCTGAAAAAGGAAACCTAAATAATTAATTCAATAATTTCTTTTTGAGCTCATATCAAGAGAAAGAATTAGCCCAAACCCAATAAAGTATGACAGCATTGATGAACCACCATAAGAAACTAGCGGCAAGGGTAAACCAACAACTGGAAGTATTCCAATAACCATTGACATATTAATCATTGAAGCGAAAAAAAAATTTGAGATTATTCCGTAACCAATTATTTTCTTAAATAAATCTCTGTTTAAACTATTTAATATTCCATAAGTAGAAAATGTTATTAATACTATTAAACCAATCACTGAAATTGTCCCCAGGAAACCAAACTCCTCACCTAGCATTGAAAATATAAAATCGGTATGTTTTTCTGGAAGAAAGTCTAAATGAGACTGAGTTCCTTTCATCCAACCTTTTCCCAACATACCTCCAGAACCAATAGCAATTTGCGATTGTATTATGTGATACCCAGAACCTAATGGGTCAGTTTCTGGGTTGAAAAGTGTAAGAATTCTTTGTTTTTGGTAAGCCTTTAAAAAAGACCATAGATATGGTGTTAATACTAATGAAAAAAAGCCTATTGATGCAAAAAACTTCCAACTAAGACCAGCAACAAAAAAAATTAAAAAACTTATGATTAGTATTATTAAAGCTGTCCCCAGGTCTGGTTGCTCAAGAATTACGCCAACAGGTATCAATACAATAAGAATAGGTAAAATCAAAAAAAAATAATCTTTTTTTTCTTTAATTTTTTTCTCATCAAAAAATTTGGCTAAAGACAAAACTATAAATATTTTTATGAATTCCGATGGTTGCAAATAGAAACCATAAAATTCAATCCATCTTCTTGATCCTTTTCCTATGTAACCAAAAAATGATGCCCAAACTAATGTTATTAGAAAAAATATATATATATAGAAAGCATTTCTTTTCCAGAACTCTATGTCAATAATAGAAATAATTAACATAACAAATATTCCAAAGATTACTTTGATTAGATGATTTCTGAATATTTCTATTTCCATGGCAGATGTCGCACTATAAATCATAACTACACCAATAAAAGATAGGAAACAGACCAATAGGAAATAAAACCAATTTAAATTTTTGAATTTATATAATACTTCGTTCATCTAAGTACTTAAAAATTTTTTTAATGAAAAACTCATTAATTGTTTTGCAATAGGAGCTGCTACTTTTGATCCACTTCCCATATGTTCGGCAATTACCGTTAATGCATACTTTGGGTTTTCATATGGTGCGTATCCGGTAAATATAGAATGATCTCGTAATTTATAAATTAATTCTTCATTTTTTAGAACACGTTCTTCTCTCTCTTCTTTGGAAATTTTTCTGACCTGAGATGTTCCAGTTTTACCAACCATTTTTAACTTTCCACTAAGCCTGGAACCAAAAGCTGTACCTTTGAATTCATTAACTACTGAGTACATTGACTTCCTTATAAAATCAAGATTTTCTTTAGACACATCTGTATCTTCAAAAAAATTATTATTATCGTAAAGAATTTTTGGCTTGATAACTTTTCCAGTTGCTAACATTGCAGTCATTAATGTAATTTGAAGTGGGGTTGATAATATAAACCCTTGGCCTATTACAGAGTTTAAAGTTTCACCTCTATGCCATCTTTCTCCTTTATTTTTAACTTTCCACTTTGAATCTGGCATAATTCCTATCGATTCATTGGGAAAATCTATATTTGTTGGAACCCCCATAGAAAAATTTCTTGAAAATTTACTCAACGAATCTATTTGAATAGTTTTTGCTAAATTATAAAAATAGCAATCACAGGATTGTTTTATTGCTTCTTTAAGATCTAATGAACCATGTCCACCTTCCTTCCAACAATGGAATTTTCTATTTCCAAAGTCAACATAACCTGAACAAAAGAATTTAGTTTTTTTATCAAATTTTAGTTTTTCCAAAACATACAAAGCTGTTAACAGCTTGTAGGTTGATCCAGGCGAGTATAGACCTGAAATACATCTATTTAGCATTGGGTTAGAATTATCTTCAACCAAAGATCTCCAATTCTCATTTGATATTCCATTACTAAACTGATTATTATTAAATGATGGGTTTGATACCAAACAATTAACACCGCCTGTTTGACAGTCAATCATAACAATAGCACCATTTATATTTTCTAAAAGTGAATGTGCTTTTACTTGAATTTCAGAAATTAAATTTGTTTTTATATTTTCTCCAGGTATTGCTAGTTTTTTTTGTAATTCTTTTTTTATTCTACCTTTAGAGTTAGTTTCTAATTTGATCCAACCATCTTTTCCTAAAAGTCTCTTATCAAAAAGCTTTTCAATTCCTGCAATACCAAATCTCATATTGTTTAACTTTTTATTTTTTAGATCTGTTTTAAAACCAACATAACCTAAAACGTGTGAAAAAATTTCATCATCTTTATAAGAACGAACCTTCTCCTTATTAATAAATAAGAATGGAAACTTATTTGATATTAATTCAAATGCTTCAAGTTCACTCCATGAAAGATTCTTTTTTATTACTATGAAATCAGAAAGATCTTTATTTTTGATATTATTTTTTACTTTTTCAAGATCTGAATAAGAAAAATTTATAATATTCTTTAGCTTTGTTATATATTGATTGATTAATTTCTCTTTTCCTCTGAAAATATTTAATTGATAATCAGGTCTATTAGAAGCTATTTGTTTGCCGTACAAGTCGTAAATTATACCCCTCTCAGGATATAAAATCTTAACTTTAATTCTATTGTAATCAGATAACTTTCCATACTTAGATTTATTTAAAATTTGCAAATAATATAACTTTCCACAAACCAATAGTGTAAATAAAGTTTTAGAAGTACCTAAAATAAAAGACCTTCTTTGTAGAAGTTGATCTTTATTAATACCTCTATTCATTATAATTTCCAAACTTGTAACTTAGTTTTTGAATCATAGAATAAAAAAATGGGAATAAAATTATTGTTAATATAAAGCTAATAAAGTTTTTATTAAGATTATATGAGGAACTTTCTAAAAAAATATTTATAAGGTAAGAACATACAAAATAAAAGAAAATTATTACACTAAATTTTAACCAATTTTCTTTCATTGTCTCAGCAAACAAAATTGTTGAACGTCTTGTCTGAAGATGATTTAAAATTAAAAAAAATATAGGTGTCAATCCAATTATACCGTCTTTTAAAGTATCATAAAAAAGGCCAAAAAGTAGAAGCCATATTGGTCTAAACCTTGTCTCATCGTTTGAAATCCAACAAAAAACTGTTGTAAAGGTCATTAATGGTCTTACTAGTTCATTGTTAAAAAAATATATAGGAGCATGCTCAAAATAAATGAAAAAAAAAACAAAAACAAATGGAAAAACCTTAACAAAAAAGTTACTTAACATTATTTTATAACTAACTAATAATCACTCAATTATATTTTCAAAATCAAACACTAAGACATTAACATAAATTGAATCCGAAATTTTTGCAAAAGGTTTAACATAAACATTATTTAATGTCTTAACAACTTTGCCTATAGCAATACCTTCTTTAAAATAACCCGCGGCTTTTGTTGTTATAATTTCTTCTGAGTGTTTTAATTCAAAAGGTTTTTCAATATGCTTTAAATCAAGTTTTTCTCCTCCTCCAACAACAAAAAATGATTTTTTAGAATTCAAAGATATTACAGGAATAACCGAGTCTTGACTGAATATAGATAAAACTTTTGAAGAATATTTTCCAACTTCAGATATTCTGCCAACTATCCCAAATTCATTAAAAACAATATCATTTATCTTAACTCCATCATTCTTTCCAGAATCAATAAAAAAAATAAAATCACTACTTTTATATGGATCAATCAGAACTCTTGAAGTAATCTTTTTTGAATAATCTTTATTGTCAATATTCAGAAGCTTTTTTAATCTAAAATTTTCAATTTCATAAAAGTTACTCTTATTCAATTGTTGCTTTAACAAATTATTTTCATTAATCAGCAATGTATTTTTTTTCTTTATCTCTTTAATTTCTGTGACTGATGAAAAGGATTTTCCAATCATATCAAATGGTGCAGAAATAATTTTTAAACCTGGTTCACTAAATGCTATTACATAATACTTTGTTTTTAAAAAAAAATTATTTTGAGTATATGATGACACTAAAAAAAAAAAACATAACAAAAAACAAAAAAAAATTTCTATGCCATAAGAACTTATTAAACCAGATCTTGAAGATTTAGATGAAAATGACGCTCTATACGCCATTATTAATAGCTACTATTTAGAACAGACCGAAGAGATTTTAAATCTTCGGCACACTTTCCTGTACCTTGGACAACACAACTTAGTGGGTCATCAGCAATTGTTACTGGCAAACCTGTAGAATCTCTTATTACCTGGTCTAATTCTCCCAATAAGGATCCTCCACCTGTTAATACAATTCCTTTGTCGACAATATCAGCTGCGAGTTCAGGATCAGAGTTTTCTAAAGTATTTTTAACGGCTTCAATTATTGCTTGAACTGGTTCCATTAAAGCTTCAGCAATTTGTTTTTGATTAATAACAACTTCCTTAGGGACACCCTTTAATAAATCTCTACCCTTAATATGTAAAACTTTACCATCTCCTGATGATGGCGCAGCAGCAACACCGATTGCTTTTTTAATTCTTTCAGCACTACTTTCTCCAACGAGTAAATTATGGGCTCTTCTTATGTAATTTATTATTGCAGTATCCATAGCATCTCCACCTACCCTAACCGAGTGAGCGTGTACAATACCCCCTAAAGCAAGTAATGCTACTTCTGTTGTACCTCCACCTATATCAACAACCATCGATCCAGAGGGTTCTGTTACTGGTAAACCAGCCCCCAATGCTGCTGCCATTGGTTCGTCAACTAAGTATACTTTTCTAGCTCCTGCTGCAGCCGCAGATCCTTCAATAGCTCTTCTTTCAACAGATGTAGCACCTG
>MDTB01170862.1_pt1 | contig 17520 bp, 26 predicted proteins | sample 811161 | NCBI WGS metagenome assembly MDTB01 (sample SAMN05326650, study PRJNA326480) | marine metagenome | isolation source: seawater | place: Mediterranean Sea | collected 2009
TCTGCGGTAATGATTGTACAGTAGAAAAATAATAATTATCAAGTTTAGGAATAACTACAGTATTTATTAAAATTTCTGGAATATCAGACAATTTTAAAAATTAGTTGAAGGAAGTTTAGGTACTACTGGACCAGTAACATCAGGTATGGGAAGAGAGTCTCCTAAAGATTCTCCTAGATTACCTGTAATTGATTCCATAGCTTTTTCTTTTATAGTGTTTATTATTGCATCTTTATTGATGTAAACAAACAAACCACTACCTACAACTGTTAGAGAGAGTACTCCTGAAGCAACGGCTATTGCATTAAAAATTTTCTGCATTTTTTTAGTATTTATTTAAATTTTACTAAATTGATCTAATTACTGCAAGTTGCTAATAACTATCTCGTTTCAACTAGGCATTGTAGGCCATGTAATATTATCTGGATCGGATTGTGTTGGGACATCTCTAAGAGCTTGGCGATAGGTTTTCCAATCATCACTTACAGCAACTCCTGTTTCAGATGCTCTTGCTGCTACCCAATCAGTTTTTGATAATAACTGATTTCTTTGCTTTCTTACACTTTCCCATTTAAAAGCAAGAAGTTGTTCATCTGTTGGAACATTTGTTGCGTTCCATTCTGCAATTTCTGCGTCAGTCATCGGTGTTAAAACACCATTTACATACTTGTCCATTAGCTTTGTTTGTATTTGTAAACTATAAATTGAGTACCAGCAGCCAAAGACCTGAATCTACAATAGAGTCTTAAGCCACTGATATAATAATTAGCAAAATCATCGTGTTGACAATAAGAGTCAAATCTACCGTCAGTGTAAGTACTCCCAGTGTTGCTTGAACTTTTTAAAAGAGATCCATGAACCTTTATCCAACCATAAAGATAGGTGCTAACATCCAATTCATAATACATTTCAGATCCATATTGACCAGCATCAATTTCCATATCATTAACACCAGATCTATAACTTCCGCCTGATCTTGCATTATGAAACTCAGTATTATGGTTACTAGTGGTATCTACTGAAGAACTACCATTTGTGAACAGTTTGATCATAGGATAGCTAGTACCAGTCGCTGCGAGCCTACTACAAACTATTTTGTAAACATTATCCTGATCTAAAGTGTAATCTACATACGAAGTATTACTGGAAATAGTTGTCTTACTAACAAATTCATATGCTCCACCACCTGCATCTGAATATTCCAACTGCCCTACTGCTGTGGCTCCACTACCTGTAATACTTTTTACCTTTAAAAATTTACTTGCTGCAATTTGATTATCTGGCAAAATCATTGTATAACTTTGACCAGCAGAGTGGGCAGGAGATTTAAGTTTTACACCATGACTGTTTGCATGGCAATTTAACTGTAGAACACCATCATTACTACTACCATCACCTTTTACCTCTACTGCTCCTGTTCCGTTAGGAGAAAATATTATATTTCCATTAGTTGTACTTGTAGTTATTTCTCTTGTTAATACATCTAAATTACCACCAAGCTCTGGACTAGTATCATCTACAACATTAGTAATCCCTCCTCCAGAGCCAGAAGAGGCTGCTGTGATTCTTCCTTGTGCATCAACTGTAATACCTGCATTTGTATAACTACCAGCAGAAACTGACGTGTCGGCTAATTTACCAGCAGTCACAGCATCATCAAGAATTTTTGATGTTGTTATTGTTCCATCAGATACAGATCCTATATTGACTAATTCACCTAATACCAACCCCCAAAAATCTAACCCACTAGCTGGAGCTGTTGCAAAAACTATAGTGGCTGCATTAATCGTATAATCCGTTCCTGGATTTTGTAATACACCACCAACAGAAACTAAAAGATTATTAACACTTTCTGGATTTACATTTTGACCAGAAACTTGTAAGTTAAAAGTTGTAGTACTTCCGTTAAAACTACCGCTTATATCATCAACCTCCCTGTTTTGATTAAGGAAATTAGGTTCTGTCCCTATGTATGCCATCTAAATTTTCTATTACTTTATATATAGTTTAAAATGGCTAATTTTATCGTAACAAAGTTCTATAGACCATATAATTTAAAGACCAAAGCGAACTCTTTGTGAATCCCAGTTTTGTGTTACTTCTGAAGCAGATAAACCTTTATTGTAGTAAAACCTAACTATCGCCCATTTACCATCAAAGGAACCATCTATATTATTATTTTGATCATTCCAAAAACCGTCCCAAGTGTAAGGATAACTAACTCCTGACCTATTTAAATTAGCGTTTGAATAAGTTGTAGTACTAGTATATATATTTTGATTATTTATATATATTTTAAAATTATTTGAACCTGTGCCATTTTGTGTAACAACTATGTATTGCCAACCAAAATATTGATTTAAGGTCATAGTTTGACTTATTGTTACTTCTATAGTTGTACCACTAGCATACGAATAAGAACCAATAGGACCTGAGACTAATTTATTACTACTTCGATCAAAATATGTACGCCTGTCAAGATTATGAAAATCACTAGTAAGATAACTCTGAGGATAAGTACTAGTTTTAGATCCGAAATATGGATTTACCCAATATTCCAATGCAAAATCTACTATTCCTGAACTTGGTTGAGGCCATACATCGGTTAATCTGCTAAGTTTAGGAAAGGCATTAGTACTCTGAGAGTAAGTACGACCAGAAATATTATCTAAACTTTGATTTAAATCAAGATATCCACCATTTGCAGTATTAAAATGTACGTTTGTAAGTTGAGTAGTTGCAGAAGAATGAATATTTCCATAATCTAGATTAGAACCATTTCCTATAACTAAATGATTATTATTACCAGATAAATCACTAACATTCCAAGTATTAACAGTGGGGTCGTAGCAAGCTGTTTTACCAAAATCAACGTGTTGTACTAAATTAGTCGTAACACCTGTAGTTGAAAATGTGTCACTATCAACACTACCGGCACCAACCCCCAACAACATTTGTTGTATGGTCATATCAACTCAACCCCGAACCTGTGATATAAGCAACTGTTCCTGATACAAATAATATTGTAGCCAATCCTCTTGTAGCCAAAGTTCTATTCGCATTACTACCATCAGTACTTAGATACATAGTAGTTATTGTTTTTGTAATAGTCAAATCACCACTTGTGTTATTAACAATGGTTACAACATCACCAGCAGAAAATATACCATCAGGAACAGTAATAGTTCCACTTGCAAGTATATGTTTACCAGCATCAGCAGCAACTAATGTATAAGTAGAACCTTGTGTATTTTGAGGTATTGAACGTAAGTTACCTTTTGAATCTGTAACTGATGTAAAAGTTAAACTTGCACCTGATCCAGAAAAAGTTGTAGCAGTACATGTTCCAGTTATATCTACACCTGTGGCTGTTGTAGTTAACTTTGCAGATCCACTATGTTTTAAGCTAACACTGGAATCTGATGCAACAGATACTGCATTATTAGAGTTAGATGGATGTTGTATTTCTTCGACTTTTACTGTTGACATATAAATACTAATTAACTTGTATTATATCTAGTTTAAAATATCTAATTTTATCAACTAGCTGACCATTTAATTATCACCACCTGGTACATCAGGCCATATAATATTATCTATAACAGTTGAATTAGCATTAATTGATATTGCATCTGTTTGTGTTGGTATATCTCTAAGTGCCTGACGATAAGTTTTCCATTCATCAGACAATGTAAGATCACTATTAGCTCTCCAATCTGTTGCAGCCAATTTTGTGTTTCTTTCTATTCTTACACTTTGCCATTTTATAGCAAGAATTTCTGCATCTGTTAGTTTACCAGCGTTAAATTCTGCAATTTCTGCATCAGTTAGTGGTATAGAAATACCATTTTCAAGTTTGTTCATTAGCTTTCTTTTATTTTGTAAAGAAGAACCTCAGTTCCAATTTGGAATGTCTGACTAGAATAAGTTTGATGTCTTAAACTAAGGCCAGAAATTCTTTTAGTGGCAAGATTTGAAGGGTTTAAATGACCCCAACATTGTCCCCATCCAGCAGGGTTACTACCTTGTCCCATAGGATGCTGCATAGTTCTAAACCACCCATAGTAACCTGTCATAAAAGTAATTTCATATTCCCAATAATTATCATCATAACCAGCAGTGTATAATTGAAAGTACGCTTGATCTTGAAAAACTTGTTGCATATACCCTGCATTATTAGAGACATAATCAATAATAGAAGTAGTATTAGCACTACTAGAACCATCTAAATAAAGATATATATTTGGTGCACCACTACCACTCATTACTGCTAACTTCATAATACATTTATAAACAGAGTCATAATCTAAACCTGTCAAGTTAATTTGAGTAGTAGAGCCGTTAGAAGAAATTGTTGATTTGCTTACAAATTCCATAGCACCACCACCACCACTAGCACCTGGAATAGTAATTGTTTTAGAAGCTCCAGTACCAGAAGCAGTGACACCAGAACCAACAAAATCTAGAGTAGTTGCAGCTGTAGATAACGCACTACCTTCATCCTGTACAGTAATTCCTCCACTAGGAATGCCAGTTAACGCAGACCCATCACCTGTATACGCTGTAGCAGCACACGTTCCAGTAATATTAACTCCAGTAGCTGTTGTGTCTAATTTTGCTGAGGCCGAATGCTTTAAAGTAACAGATGAATCAGCATTAAGTGCTATTGCATCATCAGTGCTTTGCCTAGATTGTATATCGTCTACCTTTATTGTTGACATATTTAAAAAAAATTTCCTTAATATACTTCTAGTTTAAAATGTCTAATTTTATCTAAAAAATTTACTAATGTTAGAAACCAAGAAATTCTACAATTACAATTCCAGAACCCCCATAATGAACATCTTGCCAAGTAGCTGTACCATAGTCACTATTTCCTCCATAGCCTCCACCTGCTACTCCAGCAGTTGCTTTAGTAGTAAGGTAAGTTCCATTACCACCTTTAGGAGTAATACCAGATCCAGATAATAGGGATGCTAATCCAGAAGCAGAACCGCCCATACCTTGTTGAGTCCCATTTGCATTTGAAGCACCTCCTCCACCTCCGCCTCCAGCATATGTAGTGTTTTCACCATTTGAAGCTTGACTATTGGTGTCTAAAGGATGTTTCCAGCTATTAGGCATACCGCTTGACTGGTGAAAACCACTTCCACCCATTCCACCAGTTTCAACAGTTCCAGAAGTTACATTGACCCCAGCACCTGATCCAGATGCATTTATATGTCCAGTTCCTCCATTATCCCAAATTCCATGCCCTGAATATCGGTAGCCAAAACCACTTCCAGAATAATAATTGGTTAAATTTTGATAAGCTAAATTACTATAATTTGTATAGTAAGCATAATATGATAATCCTATTGAGCCGCCTCTACCAACCATCAATACATTGCCGTATGTAGGACTGCCAGAGGGTATACCAACAGATGTTTCTTTTACATAAGATAAACCACCTGTTCCATAGATTCTATTAATACCATTATCACCTGTTCTACTGTTCGTTATCCAATTACTATCAGAGCTACTAGCGGTATATCCCATAGCAGCAGGGCTTCCTCCTCCTTGAGCTACACCAATATCTAAAGTAGCTGAAGTTTGTATTTCTCCCCTAGCTGCACCACCACCGCCAGCACCTGTGTTAGAAAACCAACCACCACCATCACCTTCGGATGCTCCACCACCACCAACTACTGTAAATCTAAATCTAGATAAGCCAGCATTAGGGTCTGTAAATTGATAAGTACCACTTGTAGCATAATAAATTACATCAGTACTACCAACTCTAGTTGCACCAGAAAAATTACTCATGTCATCAAACGGATTGACAGGACCTCCAGCACCGGCAACAGAAAGTGAGGTAGCACCACCACCAAACCCAGTCATTGACAAAGGCTTTTGATATAATGAATGCTCAAATTTCATTTTGAATTATGATGTTTTACTATGATTTGCAATTACCGTAAATGAAGCATCGGCTGTTTTGATAACATTAAAAGTCAATATATCAACATTACTACTACCACCTGCAGTTGGAGCAGATCCACCAATCCAAAATGGTGTAACAGCACTACTATCAATTTGAAATGCGGTAGGGTAATTACCAGCCGTTGTCCAGATAAGTGTTACAGCTATAGTTTGTCCTATAGACATCGAACTGTTAAGGGTGGTGGAACTATTAAATCTTAAATTAGGAACAAAAGAAACGGCATCTAATGTTGTAAAGTAATGAACCATTCCATCTGCTAAATCAATAGTACTGTTACCACTTATCGTCCCAGCAGTTATTTTTACACCTTCTCTTAATAAACCAGAAAGATTAGCCGATCCTGTCAATGTACTTGGTAATGTTACATCTGAATATTCCAACTGCCCTACTGCTGTGGCTCCACTTCCTGTAATACTCTTAACTTTTAAATACTTATCTGCTGCTACTTGATTGTCAGGCAAAATCATTGTGTATGATTGACCAGCACTGTGGGGAGGAGATTTAAGTTTTACGCCATGACTGTTTGCATGGCAATTTAACTGTAGAGCACCATCATTACTACTACCATCACCTTTTACCTCTAAAGCACCAGAACCGTTAGGAATAACTCTTACATTCCCATTCGTGGTATCAGTTTGAATTTCATCAACAATAACTTTTGACATGATTTTTAAATAAGAAAGAAGTTAAACAAACGTCATTGTAGAGTTTGTATTTATTGTAAGAACAACACCAGAAGCAATAGTCATAGGACTAGCTGCTACATAGTTAAAGTTCTGTTGTGTTGTAAAGTTGGCATCTATTTGGTTTTCAGCTTCAACAAACAATTTTTCATTACCAGGACCAACTGTACCGCCTGGTAATCCTGTTAAGGCCGATCCATCTCCTGAGAAAGCATTTGCAGTAACAGTGCCTGTTATATTCAATGCACTACTATTTATTCCATTGCTATCAAAACTTCCAACTTCAGTACCGTCTGAAACAAATCCAACAGTACCTGATGCCTTTCTATATAGTCCTGTATCTACATCTGCAGAAAAGGTTATAGAGGGAAGATTACTTGTTCCTGTAGGAAATGTTCCTCCTGCATTTATATAATCCGCTGTTGCATATATTATTCCAAAAAATGCTTGTCCATTTGCTGGAGCTGAACTAAAAACTATATTATTTCCTACAATATTAAATCCTGCAGTTCCAGAGGGATCAGGTTCCTGAATAACACCATTTACAGATATTAAAACTTGTTGTGGTGATTTTGGAAAAGGTGCAGGTGAAACTCCTGAAACTTGTAAAGGAAAACTCGTAGTGCTTCCGTTAAAACTACTGCTTACATCATCAATTAATCTGTAATCATCGGCAGAACGAATATTATTTCCAATATATGGCATAGCAGATTAATCCAGAATTCTTCTTAATTTCTTTAATCATTTTAAGCTTAGTAAATATGGGGACTTTCTAACTATTAGGTCCTAATTTAGATGGCTGAGTAGGCCAAACTACGTCATTAATTACAGTATATGTTTGAGGTATATCTCTAAGGTTTTGTCGATAAGCAGACCACTGAGCCTGATCAACAGAACAACCTGGAGTGACAGTCCAGTCTGTAGATTTTAAAATATAATCTCGTTTTTTTCTAATATTTTCCCAAGTAGAATCATCTAGTTCTAAAACTTTTTCACCATAAACTATAATTTCGATAGCCTCAACTTTTGCTTTAAGACTTTCAAAATTAGTTGATAAATTTACAAGATCATTATTAACTGATAATCCCATTTTAGGTCTGTTCTAAATAACTTATAGTTACATCAAGAGTGCTTGCAGTATCGGTTCTTACTCTTAAAATATCATTAGCTTCCATAATAACTTTCGATCCACTAATTAATTCAAGAGAAGATCCAGCTGGCACTGGGGCATTTCTTAAAAGAAATACATCATCTCCTGTATTAGTAACTAAAAAAACATCTACATCAGCACTAGATGCTGTTTTATTGGAAACTAATATACTTAAAAGAACTAATGTTGCAGAGCTACCGGCTGTTAAAACATTTGCATTAGTGCTGCTATGTGCATCAGTTACACAACTTGATTTCGTATCAACTTTGAAGGTGTTTGCCATATTATCCTAAAGCAATAATTAGTGCTAAGTTTTCCTCAGAGTTTACATTACCAGTAATTGATAATTGTCCATTAATTTGGACATTACCTGTAAAGGTCGCAGCTCCATTAGAATCTATTGTAAGACGACTAGACCCACCAGTAACTAAAGCTAACTCGTCAGAAGCCGGACTTATAATCCCTGTATCAAAATCTCCAGCAAATTTTAAAGCACAATTAGTAGAAGAACCTCTTTCTAATTGAGAATTAGAAGCATCTTGTCTTAATAAAGGGAATCCACCTACTGTTACTGCGTCATGTACTACAACAGTTTTTATAGAAGTATCTACAGTTACTTCTCCATCAGCACCTCTAAAATTGTTGTGCTCAGCTGTTGTTCCTCTTCTAAATTGAACTTGAGTTGCCATAATACTATCCTAACGCTACTGCTATTGCGGTAGCAAAACTCTCCGTACTTATTGTCCCATCACTGTCAGGGACAGTCATGGTTCTTGTTGTACTACCTGTAATCCCAGAACATTCAAAAGCTAATTTTTTGCTTGAATCACCATTGTCAGTAACTCTGAAAACATCATCTGCAAACTCAGTTGATCCACCTCCAACTAAAGCAATTGTTCCATCCTGATCAGGTATTGTTAATGTCCTTGTTGTACTTCCTGTAATTCCAGAACAATCAAGTGCAACTATTTTTGTATTGTCGCTGTTATTTCTAACTCTAAATCCACTATCATTTGTTACTACAGCAGTTGAAGTAATTGAAGCTAATCCAGTAAATGTAGTTTGACTAGATCCTAATGCAACAGAAGAACTTCCTATAGTTATTGTGCTATTTGCAAGATTACTATTAGCAATTGAAGAGGCAGTTGTTAACACAGTACCTGTTTCGGCTGGTAATGTTATTATCACATCAGCTGTGGAAGCAGGTCCTACTAATGTTGCTGAATTAGTTCCATTATCTGTATCTTCTTTAAAAATTATGCTACCAGCAGAAGTAGAAGACCCAGTTAAAGTTGGAGCAGTAAGACTTTTATTTGTTAAAGTTTCAGAACCAGCTAATGTAGCAAACGAATTATCAGTTAATGCAGTATTGAACTCTGCAGTTGTACCAGATATTGTATTAGAACCAAGAGCTAATGTTTTATTTGTTAATGTGACAGAATTTGATAAAGTAACTGGATAAACAATATCGCTAGTTAATGCAACAGTTCCAGTCGTGTTAGGTAAAGTTATGGTTTTATCTCCACCTGATGCATCAGCTGCTGTTAATATTATTTCGTCAGTATCAGCACTTGACCCTTCAAAAGTTATATTTCCCCCAGCTATAGATATAGCATTTGCTGCGTCTGCTACTCCAGAAATTAAAGTTGTTGCAGTCAAAGTGGTGGAAGTAAGAGCAGATAAACCTGCAATCGTTGTTGCAGTAGCTCCTAAATTAATAGAAGTACTTCCAACTGTCAAAGATGAATTTGCTAATTGGGAATTTGGTATAGCAGATGTCCCAATCTCACCACCAGAAAAAGTTAATCCTGAACCAGATGCCACACTAATATGAGCTCTTACTTCAGATGCTGAAGGTCCTGTATATGTAATTACTCCTGTTGAACTGTTATATGAAAGACTACCATCACCCCCAGAATCAGTTACAGATACGGCAGCCCTTGATCTTGCATCAGTGTAATAAAGATTAGTATTTTCAGTTAAATCTGCAGTTGTATTACCAGCAAAATCTAATTTATCAGAAGATGAATCTAACTCCTCAAAAAGCCCTGAAACAAGCACTAATGATTTTCTAGTTGCCATCTTATATCTAGATTAGATTCTCGTTCAAAAGAACTTATTTATATTTATTTTAATCCCACTAAATTGTTAACTTAACTCAACAGGTGGTTCTGTCTTTACTATTAATGAAGCAGTAGTAGCAGCTTGTCCTACTCTTGTAACATAATGTCCTGAGTTTACTGGAGGATTTTTTGTTATTGATCCTGCAGAATTAGCTGATAAAAAATATTTTTTACCAGCTTCTAACAGTGTTACTGGAGTAACACCTTCTACAATACAGCGGACTAAATTACCTGCAGACGTAGTTGTTTCTACAAAACCAACTACTCTTGCCTTATCTTGGGTATCATTTGCTATTGCTTTTCCTAATTTTCCATCACTAGCTCTTGAGAAAACAGCATCACCTTGAACTACATTTTCAAAAGCCTCAGCTTCAAATCCGTTTACTTTATTAGTTATTTGTCCTGGATAATTTGTTTTTAAATCTATTAATGACTCAGTAAAACCTTGAGCATTAGGGGGATAAGGTTGATAAGACATTAGCTTAATTTCACTGGAGGTTCAATTTGAATAGACAATAGAGTTGTACTTGCAGCTTCACCTATTCTCACGACTGCTTGACCTGCAGATGAAGGAGGAGTTACAGTTATTGCTCCAGCTGTTGTAGGAGATAAAAAGAATAAATCCCCTGCGTTTAAACCTGAAATCTCTTTCAAACCAGCTACGACAACTTGTATAGTTTCATTTGCTAAACCAGAAAGATTTGCAAATCCAATTACAAATGCATTTTCTATACTTCCGTCTGCAGCACTAGCTTTTCCTACTTGACCATCACTTGTTCTCATATATAAAGCATCACCTTCCGTTATATCCTCAAAAGCAATAGCATTAAAAGTAACTTTGGCAGGAGCAAATGTTGTAAACCCTTCTTTCAAATCAATAACTGCATCCACTAATCCTCTGTAATTAGGATCGTATGGTTCACGAGTCATATTCACACTATTAGCTACCATCAAGTCTCTTAATACAGAGATAGCTCCTTGTATATTTGGTTCGTATCCTGTTGCCATGTTAATTATATATAATTATCTATTTTAAACTGTGCCTACCATTATAATAAAAGTATGGAACCTCAAGTCATAGCTGCTATTATTTCAGGAAGTATTGGAGCTTTTGCTGGTATATCAAGGGCTTTGGGTAATTTCAATAAAAAATTAGATAGAAAATTTGATAAAATTCAACGAGAAGTAGATGATTTAAAAAACAGTGTAATTCACGATTATGTTTTAAAAGAAGATTTTTTAAGAGAAATGCAAGGTGTACATACTAAATTAGATAGAATTTTAGATCATCTGTTAAATCACACAAATTAGACATTAACCCAAGCAGAACTGGAAGATAGATATATTTTTAATACTCCACTACCACCACCAGATGTATCCCAATGTAATTGTCCATTAACTGGATTAGCAGGTTGTCCAGAAGATACTGATGCTACTGCTTTTACAGATTGAAATGATGTTCCATCAAAAATTTTAAAAATATGAGTGCTTGCTGTATCTAGCCAAGTCTCACCCTTGCTTGATGATGTAAATCCAGTTGCAGAACTATTTGGTGCAGTATTACCAATATGCACAGGACCTACTTTTATTAATCCTGTACTTGGTGAGGCTGTATTATCAGCGAAAAATAATCCAGGGCTTACATCATTATTATTTAAAGCTAACTCACCAGTTCCTAATCTTGTAGGGAAAGGTCTGTCATGAGCTGTGCTTGATCTTCTTGTTTGAATTTGTACTGCCATAATTAGCTCTCTACATTTACATATAATCCTGCATCTACTACTGTATCCTGATTAGTATCTGGATTATAAGTACTTGCATCAAGATTACTTGTGTTCTCAGAAGAATCAACAAACTCACCATTTATATAATCACCTGAATTAATTAATCCTGATTCAAAAATATCAGTGAATTCAATAAGAGGTTTGTTTATAATTCCAAACTTTACATCATCTAAAACAGTTGGAGATTTATTAAATAATTTATTTACCATTGAAATCATTCTATTTGTTGTATTTAAAGATTTTCCAGATCTATCTAATCCTCCTTGTGAATCTCTTTTCAAACTATCTGTTAATGTCATAGCTACAACAGATGGATCAAAATTAGCTACTTTTTGTTTATTGTTAAAGTTACCAATAATTTCTTTATTTCCTTCCCATTTTGTTGAACGATTATATAGAGCAAATATCTCTGCAGATTCTTTAAGTTTTTCTTGTTCTTTTCTCCAATTTCTTTCCCACGATTCAAGACCTTTGCCTACAGGTTTATCACTAGGTTCTAATAACCATGCTCCTACATATTCATGTTTTTTTAAATTTTCAACAGTTACATAACCACTTGTTGTTTCATCAAATGGATAAATAACAACGAAACTATTTGGGTCAGGTACATCAGTTATTGTGTATTCTCCAGAAATAGCATTTCCACTTGTAAAATTTAATTGGATTTTATCGTTTTTATTTAAATTATGTTCTTCGAAGTTTACAGTTATATTTACTCCTGATTGAGAATATTTTGCTGCTAATTTTAATGGCTCATTACCTTCATCATGAACTAACGACCACATAGCTGCGTAAATATGTTTACACCAACGGAGCTGATAATATTGTAAATTTTGAAAAGAATTTTCTTTTTCATCTTCATATTCTGGTAGTTCATAAAAATTATTTATAGTTACATAACCTAAATCTCTAAAAGTACCAGGTATATCTCTTTCATCACTCAGAGTTCCATCTGGCTGTAAAACATTTCCGGGTTTCGTATCTCTTATAGGAGTAACAGGAAATCTTGAATTATTTGATCTTTTAAATAAATCATAACTGTCTCTTCTAGAAAAATCCTGACAAGAACAATTCCATCTTAATTCTGTTGTTAAAAATCTACCTACTGCAAAACCTCTATGAGCTGGTACTGTTGTTTTAGCAATTGTATCTACAGTTTTTGCTCCATAACTATCTTTCTTTTGAAAAATAATTTCATTAGTATTTGCATCAGAACCTGTAACTGTATATCCTACATAATCGTCATACCTAAATCCTCTTAGTAATCTACTTAAAGTAAGATTTCCTGAAGTGGTTCCGCTTGTTATTGTAGTAACTTTAAACTCAGTACTTGATGTGACTTCTATTGTATATCTTCCAGAAGAAACATTACCAGTACTAACATCTAAAAACACTTTATTACCTGTTGATAATCCATGTACTGAACTACAAGTTACAATTACCTCTGAACCTGACCTTGTATATGTAGAAGAAATTCCGGGATCTTTTTCAATTATTCGATCTGCCATTCTTTCACCAGTAAGAAAAGCTACTTCTGTAGGTAAAGTTCTTAATTGAACTCTCACAAATCTCCATCTTGTATCATTAATTGCTGTTGAATTGTGATATGTAACATCACCCGAAGTTGTTAGAGAATTAGTCGCTGTAACAGTAAATGTATTCTGTGTTTTACTTACAATTTGTAAAGTCTCATCTATTGCATTTCCAGTAGAAATATCTAAGAAAACATCGTCACCGGGAAATAATCCATGATCTGTTTTAGTTACAATTAAAGTTGTTCCACTTTGTTGATAAGTTGCATCTACTGAAGGTGCTAAATATCTTACAGCAAGTATTGGTAATCCAAAATCATAAAAACTGAATCCATCTGTATCTCTCATTCCACAAACATGTTCACCTAACTCTTTATTTTTAGAGGGAAAAGTAAATATTCTTGCAGGAATAAAAACTCCGGGAAACTGTTGAAATGTAAAAAATAATCTGTAATCTCCTCGTTTATCTCTTTCTTTAGAAGTAGATCCTAATATTGTTTGCATCATTACATATAGTTCGTATCCTCTTCTCCATCTAGTCCACAAAGAATCTTGATTATAAAATTTTACTTCACTCTCTAATTCATAGCCATCAGATCCTCTTGGATAAATACTTGGTTCTTTTGGTTTATTATCAAAATTTTTAAATTTTTTATTAAAATCGAAATTTGATGATTTACCAAAATCTCTTATTTCGAATGCCATTATGTTTAATAGAAACCGCCCTGTACATTACAATAAAATCCATTTGTTAAAGCAGTGGCTCCACTCGCAGCTACATACAAAGCTTGTCCTCTCTTCAACATCAAACCTCTTTGTTTTGGAGCTATTTCATTATTACCTGATCCAAAATTAGATCCAGCCTGAACAGTAGGATGATTTATGAGAGGCAGTATCTCATTTAGAGTTAAACTGTAATATTGCTGACTAGAATCTATACTTGCTATAAATAAAGGAAAAAATTGATTTACATTTGTTACTGTTCCAGTACTTACAAGATAAAAACAAAAATCGGTAGGTAGAGATGCATTTACATTACCTGTAATTGGTCCACTTAACGAAGGAATGTCAACATCGAATGTTGTAGAAGTAAAGTTAGTTGTGTTTTTTACCTCAAAAGTATCATCTTTTGGAACAGTTCCTGAACTATATGTCGAAAAATCTAAAAATACATTTTGTCCTATTTCTAAATTATGCCCATTAGCTATTGTTACTGTGCAAGTAGTGCTATCTGCAGAGTATGTACCTGCTGTAACTGCTGAAGAATCTATAGCCTGAATACTTCTTTTTGTATACCTAAAAAATATTTCATCTATATATGCTCCACTAATTGCAGTATCTGTTAATCCTGAATCAACATCAAATACTTTTGTAGCTCCACCAACTGATGTTGGTATCAAACTTGTTAGAAAAGACTGACCCGAAGAAACCGTGCATAATGTGGAAGCGGTTGCTGGGCGATCCACCATTAAAGGTTGTTTGTTTGAACTACTACTTGACACTTTTACTTTTTAAGAAACTTACTTTAATTATATAGGAAGGTTTTTTTCCTATTTTTCTTCTTTTTTCCCTTTTTTATTTTTAGCATCTCTAGCTTTATCTAAAGCTTCTTTACGCTTTTCTTTATCGGACATCTTTTCACCACTGCCATCTTCTTTTTTATTGTTTTTGTTCTTAAAATATTCAAGAAGCTGGGGAGGCATTTTTCCTTTAGCCATCAGTTTTCTCCAATCTAGATACAGGTAAAGATGATACAAAACGATTAGGGAGGTAATCTCCTCTAACAGTTGGGGCTCTCATATAATCCCTTTCTGCGGTGAAGATATCTACTCGTCGGTCACCTGCCATTCTAGTACGACCCCTACTTTCCTCAAAAGGGTTTCTAGCAATCTTTTCTCCCTGTCCATAAATATTTTTATCTCTTTTTATACCTAATGTATAACCAAGTTTTGTTCTAGGTAAAACAGACATTTATAAAGCAGCTAAATTAAAAGTTACTGTTGCAGAATTATCTCCACCAGACTCACTTACAAATACACCTTTTATAAATTTAACTGGTCTATCTGAAACACTATATACATAAGTTCCATTTGAAGTTATAGTTTGAGTTGAAATAATTGGAGCATAGTTTGTTCCATCAATACTTCCATCTAGACGAACAACAACATTAGTATCAATCTCAGTAACCGTGACCATAAAAGTATAGCTTTTTGTAGAGAAAAAATTGTTTAAAGCTACTTGTAAAGATGTTCCATCTCCTGGAGCAATTAGAGTTGCATCAGTAAAAAATATTGTATCTTGAAAGTGATTTACTGCCATTGTTTTTTACCTGTGATTTGATTCTAAAAATAAACGTGTCCCTACAGCAACGTCAGCTGGTCCTGGTAAGGCTTGTATAAACTCTGCACCTTCTCTATTAAATCTATATCTAGCCTGCTCTGGATTGCGGTAATTAGGTACGTAGAGATGCATTGCAAGCCTATCTGTCTCATAAATATAAATTTCCGTCCAAGTTTTTAAAGTTTGTCTGAAATCAGAAGTTGAAACAGTACGATCAACATCACCAAGTATACTTTCTATTCTATTTTTTGGAATATTATTATTGTTAATACTACCAGTCATATCAGTTCTTTTTTCAGCTTCATCACACCTACCAATTTGCTCTACTATTTTACTTACCCAAAAAGAATCTTGAACATTATTAAGTGCTTCTTCTAGTCGAGCTTGGTCACCAGCTGGTATGGAAGTTATGTTATAACCTAAATGCCAACGTACTTTTGATTGTAAAAAGGTATCGAGCTTCATTCAAACAAGTAAAATATACCTGTTACTAGTCTACTCTCACTAAGTTCTCTTTAAATATTGCATCCCAATCAATTCTTTTAATTCCTTTAAGTTGCTCTAATTTTGTATATCTCTCTCCTGTCATTGTTGTTTGTAAATCTTTTATGTCTCTTGCTGTTTTCAACCCTACACCAGGTAGGCTGTCAGCAATTTGTCTTGCACTGGCAGTGTTAATATTTAATCGTCTATCAAGAGGGAAAGTTTCTTTGTTAGTTGGTTTTGCACTCTTATCACCAGTGGATTTTAATTCTGCAGTTAATCTTTCTTCTGTTTTTATTTTTTCATTAGTTGCTTCTAAATGAGGAACTAAATCATCTTCATGTACATAATCCACTTCATCATTCGCATTCACAACCATGAAGATTCCATCTCCGTGCTGGGATATCTTCTCAACCAATCCACCTGTTATTTTGTGTTGGTAAAGCATACTTTTTTTTGGCTCTCTCTTGTGAGGATACCGCTAGTAAATCTTGAAGAATTTTTTATTGACAATAAAAAAGCGAGTCGAGAGACTCGCCTTTTGATAAATCTATAAAGATATAGATTATGAGTCTGTTCCGCCTACTTGTGAAGCAAAGTCCACGAAAGAAGAAACGTCACTCCAAGATACAGCAGCAGCTGGGCGTAAGTAGTTAACTCTACATACGATATAACCTGCTTTACCTGCATCTGAATCAGCTTGTGAGATGAATACTCCATCACCAGTGATTGTAGTGTTAGCAATAGCGTTTAAGTTATACACTTTAAAAGTAGTATCCGCTGTTACTTTGTACATCATGGAATTAGCTGCATCACCTGCTGCTATTGTGCTAGTCACAGATGTCCAAGCTGGAAAATCTCCAGTTGTTGTATCTGCTGAACCCTGAGAAAATAGTGAGTTAGCTGCAGTTATAGAACTAGATGCAGCTGCTAAACCATTTAATTGTGATGAAGGAACACCAAGTGGAGCTCCAGCATTATCAGGTCCTAAAAGTAGGATTTCACCAGTTGTACCACCAAGATCTGCTGTTATAGGAGATGCTGGGAAGCTAGGAAGACCACCAGAAGGTACGTCTTGTGCAATAGCTATAGAAGCTCCATAAACATATGCAGGTCTATCTGAACTTGCTTTGACCACTAAGCTTGTGCGGTCATCTCTTACCCTGTCACTTACTCTTCTATCTGGAGAAGGTACAGTGATACTAAAACTCTTGTTACTAGCTTGAGCAGCTGATAAGTTAGTTACTTTTGCATAACCAACCTGTTCGAAGAGTTCAATTCCAGGCCAACCAAGTACACCCTCATGGTTAAATGCGGATAGCTTGTTGATCTGATTACCGGGTGTAAGGATTGCTCCTGAGTCACTCTTGTAAGTTGCCATTAGTTAATACCTCCTATTACTCTGTAATTGTGAAGGCAGTGGTAATGAAGTCCTTATTCAA
>MDTB01019851.1_pt1 | contig 17519 bp, 17 predicted proteins | sample 811161 | NCBI WGS metagenome assembly MDTB01 (sample SAMN05326650, study PRJNA326480) | marine metagenome | isolation source: seawater | place: Mediterranean Sea | collected 2009
AAAAGGTTTAAAACATAAAACCAAGTTGGCATACTTTTTTTTTAAAAAAATTTCTAGGGAATACGATGAATTAAAAAAAGATTTAAATAAAAAAGATGTTTTCTAATTTAAAAATTTTATTCGAGAATAAAATTAAATCCTTTTATTTTGTCTTAATTTTAAATGTAATATCTCTTATTTTTGAATTTCTATGTATACTCTCAATACCATTATTTGTATCCAGTATTTTTAATCCAGACCTGATACTTACAAAGTATGATCACTATAACCTTAAAGATATAATTAATATCAATTTAAATAATAATAATGTCATTAATTTTTCAATTTTTTTTTTAATTTCATCATTTTTATTGAAAAATTTTTTTTTAATTTTTATCTATATTTATCAAGGTAGGTTACTCAAACAAGCAAAAATTAATTTAGAAAAAAGAATATTTGATTATTATATAAAGACACCTTTTATTAATCACACTAGAAATAATCCAGCTAGTATCTTAAGAACTATTAATGATGAAGTTATGGGCTTTTATAATTACACATATCACCTATTGATATTTATCAGAGAAGTATTCACATTATTATTAATTTTTTCGATTTTTGCATTTACAAATTTTCAGGCATCTTTGATTGTTTCTATTTTTTTATTATCTCTTACAATTCTTTACATAAAATATGTTAAACCAATAGTAAAGGCTAGGTCTATTAATAATCAGATTTTTAGAAAAAATATGTCCCAGTCAATAATGGAAGCTTTTAAAGCAATTCAAGATATTAAAATTTATAATAAAGAACTTTATGTAAAAAAAAATTTTTTAGAAAATGTAAATAAATTTGAACAGAATCATTTTTTATTTGGTTTATTAGGCAAGTTGCCGAGGGTTGTTTTAGAAATAATATCTATTTTTGTAGGGTTGGTATTTATTCTCTTTATTTTAAAATCAAATACGACTTTAAATTATGAATTAATCTCAGTTTTAGCATTATTTGCAATAGGTATAATTAGATTTATTCCAGCGTTTAATGCTGTTGCTGTTAGTTTAAATTATCTTAAAATTTTCAAAGCAAGTATTAAATTACTTGTACGTGAGCTTAAAAATTTTGAAAAAGTAGATCTTGAGAACAATGTTATAAATAAAGACTATAAGCCAAACTCTATAAATAGATCTTATTTATATCTTGAAAACATATCATTTAATTATGATGAATTTTCATCTTTTAAAATTAAGCCGTTCAGTTTTCAAATTAAAAAAGGAAAAAAAATAGCTATTATGGGCAAAACAGGTTCAGGTAAAAGTACATTTAATTATATATTTACAAGTTTAATTAAACCAAAAAGTGGAAATATCTTTTATTGTGGAAACAACATTCAAAAAATTAATGTGAAATGGAAAAGAAAAATTGGTTACGTTTCACAAAATATTTTTTTATTTAACTCCTCAATAAAAGATAACATAACTATGTTTAGTAATGATCGAAGTGTAGATCAAAAAAAATTAGATATAGCTCTAAAAATCTCAAACTTAAAGGAAAAAATAAGTTCCATTAAACATGGGATTGACAGCTTAGTTGGTGTTGATGGTTTAAGTTTATCTGGAGGAGAAAGGCAGAGGGTTGCTATCGCTAGAGCTATTTATAAAGATCCCGAAATATTATTTCTTGATGAATTTACTAGTGCAATAGACAATAAAACTAGAGCAAATATATTGCAAAAATTATTTAAATTTTTTAAAAAAAAAACAATAGTTTTGATAACTCATGATTTAAATATAGCAAAAAAATGTGATGAAATTTATTTTATTAATAGCGGCTCAATAAAAAAAAAAATAATTTAAACAATTATGATAAAAAAAATCATTAGTTTTTTAAGACTTTTAAAATATGTGAAAATAATTTTTAACAACCCACCAAAAAAAAAAATATTTATTTTTGATAATAGTGATATTTTTTCGTTAAAGGAGTCAATTTTAAAAAATTTAGATCATTTTATTTATGAAGATAGAACACATTTAATTACTAAGATTTACATCTCTTTTGAAATTTTAAAGATTGTATTTGATTATTATAAGTTTGGTTTTAAAACAGCTTACTCAATTGCCATAATTAAAATCGTAGATCCAAAAATAGTTCTTACTTGGATACATAATTCAGAAAATTTTTCTAATGTTGCAAAAATTTTACATAATCAATTTAATTTTCTCGCAATACAAAATGCTTCTTATTTTTACAGGGTTAACGAAGCACTTTATTTAAAAAAAAAATATAATATTCAAATGAAGAGTTTTTATATTCCTCACTTATTATGTTACAGTAATTATGATAAAAAAAATTATAAAAAAAATTCTCAAATAAGAATTGGTAAATTTAATGTTGTTGGTAGTTTAAGACTTGACAATTTTAAGAGAAGAATAAAAGAAAAAAAATTTTTTCCTACAAAAAATAGATATGATATTTGTTTATTATCTGAAGTAGGTGCATGGGAATTAGATGACAAAAGTTTAGACTTTAAATTTGCAAAGCTTATAAAATTTGTTATCAAGTATTGTAAAGAAGAAAATAAAAAATTAATTTTTGCATTAAAAAGACAAAAAAAAATTAAAAATATTGCTCCTCACTCAACATATGTCATTAAAGGTTTTTATAATGAACAGAAATGGTACAAGAAATTTTTTGATAAAGACGAGTACAATTTTTTAAAAAAGAGATTTAAGTATCAATACCCTTATTCATCATATGAGGCAGCTTATGAGAGTAAAATTATAATAGCTGGAATGTCTACAATGTTGAGGGAGATGTATTCTCAAAAAAAAAAAATTTTGGCATGTAACTTTACATCTAATAAAGTTTACGATTTTCCGATCAAAGGTATCAGTTCAATTAATTTTGAGTGTGAATATAGATATTTTAAAAAAAGATTAGATAGAATATTAAATTTATCAAATAAAAAATATTTCAAGGAAGCGAATTTTAAAAAAGACGATGATCTCATATTAAATAAAAAGGATAAAACAACTAAAAAAATTTTAGATATTATTCAAAATTATATAAAAAAAAATGACAAAAAAATATCTTATTAATTACTTTCAAAAAAAAATAAATTATAAAAAAAAATCAAAAATTATTTTTATAAGCGAGTATTTATTAAATTCTTTTTCAAAAAGAAAGCGCAAGCCGTTTGATTGTACTCATATAGAAGATTTAAATGAGGTATATAATAAAAATAAAGAGGAATTATTTATACTTAAAAAAGTTAACCAGTATAGGTCCTTTTTGAGAGAAAATCTTAATAAGATACATCAAGTAAATCTCTCAAAAAAAGAATGGGGCCTATTATTAGACTATTACTTAATTATATCAATTATCTTAATCAATAGAAAAATAAAAACTTATAAAAAAATAAAAGATAAAAAAATTTTTATAAATGTAATTTCTGGAGATTTTTTTTTTAAAGATACAAAGTCTATTTATGATGAGCTTAGCTTTGGGACAAGTGTAAACAAATTTTTAGATTATATTATTTTTAAGAAATTAAAATTTAAAAATTTAAATGTTATAAATGAGAAACTAAAATATAAAAAATATGAGAATAAAAAAAAAATAGTTTCATTTAATATATTCTTGTTAAATATGATTATCAAAATTTTTAAACCAAGCATAATTATTGATGGATATTTTGGAATCTTTCAATCAATTCAGATAATGTTTTTAAGTAAATTTAAGATTTTATTTTTAAAAGAAAAATTCCTTAATTCTCCAAACAAGTTTAATCATAAGAATAATTATCTTAGAAAAAAACTTAATATTCCTGAAAAAGACTCATTCGATGTGATCTTCAACGAATACAATAAAGAAATTTTTCCGAGTTCTTTTTTAGAAAACTTTAAAAGTTTTTATTATTCAAACAAAGAATTATCTAAAAATTTTGAAAGCGTAGGAACAGCAATCTGGTTGCATATTTCAGACTCTTTTAAGTTCTTAACATTAAATGTTAAAAAACGAGGTGGCAAAATTGTTTCATTTCAACATGGTGGATTATTCGGTATGAGAAAATTTTCACCTGAAGATTATATAATTCAAAAATATGCTGACATAAAGTTTAATTGGCACGACAAAAATGGGGTAGGTGCTCCTTATTTTCTTAAAAGGTTAAAAACTAGTAAAAGAAAAAATGGTTTACTTTTTTTACCATCGCATACTTTATTTCAAGAAATGACAGAAAATTTAAAAGAATGTAATCATTTACATTTGAATAAATATTGGAAATTATATGGACTTATCAATGATGATAAAAAAAGATTAATTAAATTTAAATTTTTTAATCGTCCAATAGAAAAAACTTTAAAAAAACTATGGATGGAAAACACAAATAATAAGATTAAATTTGAAGAAGAAAATTACAAGGGAAACATTTTTAGTAAGTATAAATTAACGGTAATTGATAATTTTTCTACAGCATTATTTGAATTAATTTATTATTCAGAACCATTTATAATTGTTAGCAATTCTAAGCAAAAAGAATTTACAAAAGAATTTAAAAAAATCTTAAATAATCTAAAAAGGTTAAATATTTTATTTGATTCAGAAAAAAAAGCTGCAGATTTTATTAACAATAATTATAATGATCTTGATTCATGGTGGAGTAAGATTATAAAAAAGAAAAAATTTAAGATTGTAAAAAAAAGATTGTTTCCTATAAAAGAATTTAATAATTCAAAATTTGTAAATAATTTTAGACAAAAAATAGTCAGAGGAGATATTTTATGAAACTATTTGTTACAGGTGCGAATGGATATATAGGTAGAAACTTTATTAAAAAGGCATCATTAAAAGGTTTTAAAATTTTTGCTTTAACAAGGAAAAAAAAAAATAAAAAAATTAAAAATGTTAAGTGGCTTGTCGGTTCTCTTGAAAGCAATTGGAAAGAACTCAAACAAACTGATGTTTTGATCCATTTGGCTGCTGTTGGAGGATATTCAAGATTTTCAAGTTTTGAGGAATGCTATAATTTTAACGTTCTAAAATCCAGACATTTACTAGATAATAGTATAAATAATGGATGTAACAAAATGTTAATAATTTCCTCTAAAAAAGAAAAAAAGATTAAAAGTTTAAAAATAAATAAAAAATTAATCAAGAGTTATGAAAAAAAACCTGATTACATATATGCTTTAACAAAAGCAATGTTTTCTAAAATCTGCTTAAATTATTCAAAAGAAAATAAAAATTTAAAATTAAGAATAATACGACTCTACCATGTTTACGGACGTGATGAAAAGAAAACTAGATTATGGCCTGCATTAATACATGCTGCAAAGAATAATAAAGATTTTAAAATGACACCAGGAAATCAAAAAACAGATTTTAACTATATAGATGATGTAATTAATAGTTTAATAGAAGCTACTAATTTTAGTAAAAAAAATAAAAAATTTCCTCAAGTTTGGGATATGTGCTCAGGTAAAACTATGTCAGTAAAAAATTTTGCACAAATAATTTGGAATAAAATTAATCCAAAAAGTAAAATAACTTTTTCTAAAACAAAAAATTATGATAAAAAAAATTATAATACTTCAAAAAAAAATTTTTGGAAAATCAATTACACTAGACCAGAACTAACTTTTTAAGATGAAAAATTATCAATTAGCATATAACACTATTGGCCCTGAAGAATATAAGGTTATGGAGAGATTTATAAAATCTCGAAAGTATTTAAACCAATCCATTTATACAAAAAATTTTGAAAAGAAATTTTCAAGATTTCTTAATTTAAAATACTCAATTTTTGTTAATTCAGGCTCGTCTGCAAATTTACTAATATCACAAGTTTTACTTGAAGGTAATTATTTAAAAAACAAAACAGTAGTACTACCAGCAGTTTCTTGGTCTACTACTGTTAGTCCATTTTTACAATTAGGTTATAAGGTAGTTTTATGTGATAGTGATAAAGATAATTTAGGATTATGTATAAAAAATTTAGATAGAATATGTAAAAAATATAACCCAGGTCTAGTTGTAGTTGTTAATGTTCTTGGCCACAGTAATAATTTTGAAAAAATTAAAGATTTAAAAAAGAAATACAACTTTAAATTAATAGAGGATAACTGTGAAAGTTTAGGAAGTGAAACAGGAAAAAAAAACTTGGAACATTTAGTTTAGCATCATCTAATTCCTTTTATTATGGGCATCATATCTCTACGATTGAAGGAGGGATGGTTTCCACAAATGATAGAAATTTTTATAATTTAGCATTGGCTATTAGATCTCATGGCTGGGCAAGGGACATGGAAAGAAATTTTAGATTAAATCTTGAAAAAAAATTTAAGGTTGATGAGTTTAAATCATTATTTACTTTTTATTATTCAGGTTTTAACATTAGATCTACTGATTTTAATGCTTCAATAGGTATTGAACAGATGAAAAAAATTTATAAAATTTCAAAATTAAGACATAAAAACTATAATAGATATAAGTTAAATTTAAAGTCATTTTGGTTCCAAAAAAGTAATTTAAAAACATTATCGAGCTTTGGTTATGCGACTTTTGTAAAAAATAGACTAGAAGTTTATAAATTTTTAAAGTCGCAAAAAATTCAATCGAGACCATTAATTTGTGGAAATATGGCTCAACAACCTTTTTTGAGAAAAAATATTAAAAAAGTAGATAATTTAGTTAATGCTAAATTTGTAGATATGTATGGAATATATTTGCCTAATCATGCCAATTTGTCATTGAAGGATATAGACCACATATCTAATAAATTCTTACAAGTAGCAAAACCAATTTTTTTTAAAAACTGAAATGTTAAGCAATAAAAAGTCAATTACAAAAACAGCAGTTATACTTTGTGGAGGTAAAGGAACTAGATTAGGTGATATAGGTAAAAAAATTCCTAAATCACTTGTTAGGATAAATAAAAAACCAATTATCTGGTACATTCTAAAAAGTTTAAAGATGAATGGATTCAATCAATTCATTCTACCTATTGGCTACAAAGGTTTGATGATCAGAACTTATCTAAAAAATAATATAGAATTTAAAGATTATAATATTCAAGTTGTAAAAACGGGTATTAATTCTTCTATTGCAAATAGAATATTTCAAATAAAAAAAAATATTTTATCTACAAATTTTTTATTATTAAATGGGGATGCAATTTTCGATTTTAATTTAAATAAAATCTATAATGATCATATAAAATTGAAAAATAAAATGACATTAGTTGGTTGTGAAAATGAACTACCTTATGGAACAGTTGGAATAATAAATAACAAAATTATTAGCTTTAATAGGAATATTATTTTTGACTCTGTAAATATCAAAAATAAAAAAAACTTTAAAGCATTTATTTATTCCGGTATGTCTGTTATGAACATTAATATACTAAATAGAAATTATAAAAAATTAGTAAATTTTGAAAAAAGTTTATATCCGTTATTTATTAAAAAATTTAAATGTAATTTTGTTCCAATGAAAGGTTTTTGGCACTCGGTTGATAACGAGAAAGATATTAGTAGTTTAAATGAAAAAAGTAACAAAATAAAGTTCAACAAATTGAAAAAAATAACTAAAAAATTTAAATGAGAAATAAAAATTTTTGGAAAAATAAAACAATTTTAATTACAGGTCACACAGGCTTCAAAGGTAGCTGGATGACATTAGTTCTCAAAAGTTTAGGAGCTAATGTTGTAGGCTATGCACTAAACCCAATTTCAAAACCTAATTTTTTTGATAATTTGAAATTAACTAAATTTTTAAAAAAAGATTATCGAAATAATATTTTAGATAGAAAAAAGTTAGACCACGTAATTAAAAAACACAAACCATCAATTGTTTTTCACATGGCTGCACAATCAAGTGTATTAGTAAGCTATAAAAGTCCTATCGAGACTATCAAAGCAAATGTATTAGGAACCTCAAATTTATTAGAAAGTTGTAAAAACAAAAAATTTATTAAATCGATAGTAATTGTAACAACTGATAAAGTTTATCTTAATTTAAATCTAAATAAAAAATTTAAAGAAGAGGATAAACTTGGTGGGCTTGATATTTACAGTGGGAGTAAAGCTGCTTGTGAAATTATATCTGAAAGTTATATGCATTCTTTTTTTAAAAATACAAATATAAATGTTGCTACAGTGAGATCTGGGAACTGCATAGGTGGAGGTGACTGGACAAAAGACAGAATTCTAAAAGATTGTGCAGTATTATGTTTAAAAAATAAAAATCTAATTATCAGAAGTCCAAATTCGACAAGGCCATGGCAACATGTCTTAGAACCAATATTTGGATATTTAAAATTAGCACAAAAATTATATTTTGATAAAAATAAAAGCTATTCTACATCATGGAACTTTGGCCCATCTAGAAAAAAAAATATGAAAGTAATAGAGATAGCAAAATTTACAAAAAAATTTTTAAAATCAAAATCTAAAATAATTATTAAAAGTTATCATTTACATGAGTCTAAATTTCTTGCTCTAGATAGTTCAAAGTCAATGAGAAGACTTAAATGGAAGACCCATTTAAGTGACAAAGATGCAATTCAAATGACTTTGAAATGGTTTAAAAATTATTACGATTTTAAAAAAAAAAAAGATTTATTAAGATTAAGTTTTGAGCAAATTAATAATATTAAAAAACTTAATAATTTTTAATTTATGCTTCTTTCAATATGTATTCCTACATTTAATAGGCCTGAACAGCTAAAAAATTGTTTAAACTCGATAGCGAAACAAAAATCAAAGAATTTTGAAGTTTGTATTTCTGATAATGCTACCAAAATAAATTTATATAAGATTATTAAACCTTTTAAAAAAAAATTTAAAATTAATTATAAAAAGAATAAAAAAAATTTAGGTTTTGCAATGAATGTTTTAAAAGTTTCCCAAATGGCTGAAGGCAAGTTTATTTGGTTTTTGGGAGATGATGATCTCTTAACAGCTAATTCAATTAATTACCTTATTAAATTAATTAAAAAAAACAAAAATATTAATTTTTATTGGATAAATTCCTACTATTTAGATGTATCTTTTTTGAAAAAATATCCATTTCCTTTTGATATAAAATATTTACCTAATAATTTAAAAACACATTCTCCCTTAAAAAAAGATAAAATTATGAATTTTTATGAACTAATAGATCATAGACTGTGTTTTGATTTTTTATTAGGTTTTTATGTAAATTGTTTTAACCGTGAAATGTGGAATAAAAACTTACATGTTTTGGACAAAAAAAAAATGATGGACACTAGGGTATGGTCAAATTTAGACAATACAGCTTTTTTTATAAAAGTTTTTTGTGAAGCTTTTGGTAAGTCCAAAGCATATTTTTGCTCTAGGGCTCTGAGTGTAAACTTAAGTGGAGTTAGAGAATGGAAAGATTTATATCCTTTAGTTGAAATAGTAAGACTGCCTGAGGCACTAGATTACTATAGATCTAAAGGTTTAGGATTTTATCAATATATTTACTCTAAAAATTATTCTATGAGAAATTTTTTTAATTTTTTTTTTAAAATTTTAATTTCTGGAAAAAGAGGTGGCTTACATTATGTGAGTTTTACTAATCATTTTCTTAAAAATTTAATTTATCCATATGCTTGGCTATCAATTATCTTCTTTATTTTTAGAAAATTTAAAATATTTTTATTGAAAGGAAGTTTAAAATGAACATCAAAGATGTCTTAATTACCGAGCTTAAAATTATTAGTGATCAGAGGGGCAAAGTCATGCATATGATGCGTAATGATAGCAGTGTTTTTAAAAGTTTTGGAGAAATTTATTTTTCAACAATCTATAAGGATGCAATCAAAGCCTGGCACTTACACAAAGAAGCAACATTAAATTATGTTTGTATCAGTGGAAAAGTAAAATTAGTTTTATATGATGATAGAGCTAATAGTATTAGCAAAGGCATATATCAGGAAATAATCTTAACTCCTAAAAAATATTTTCTCGTAACGATACCACCAAATATTTGGAACGGTTTTAAGGGAATAGAAGATGGAGAGTCTATAATTGCAAATTGTTTAAATCTACCCCACAATGAAAAAGAGATGGTAAGAGAAGATCACTTCAATAAAAAATTTCAATATGATTGGAAAAAAAATTAATGAAGGTAGTAATTTTAGCTGGTGGACTTGGTACTAGAATACCAGAATATTCATCTAAGATTCCCAAACCAATGGTTAAAATAAGAAATAAACCAATTTTAATGCATATAATTGAACACTATATTAAACATGGATTTAAAGAATTTTATTTAGCACTTGGCTATAAGAGTGAGGTTATAAAGAACTATATTAGAACAACAAAATTAAACCAAAAAACTAAAATACATTTAATAGATACTGGCAAGAATACGATGACTGGAGGGAGACTTAAAAGGTTAAAAAAATATATTAATGATGATACCTTTATGATGACTTATGGAGATGGTTTATCAAATATCAATTTAAAAAAACTATTAAGATTTCATAAAAAAAATAACAAATTAGTGACTTTGACGGCTGTAAGACCTCCAGCAAGATTTGGTGCAATAAAACTAAAAAAAAATCTTGTAAATTATTTTAAAGAAAAATCAAAAATGGATGAGGGCTGGATTAATGGCGGTTTTTTTGTAATAGAACCAGAATTTCTAAAATACATAAAAAATGATGGCACTTATTTAGAGAGGGAACCATTGGAGATATTAACAAAAAAAAAACAATTATCAGCTTTTAGACACGAGGGCTTCTGGCAATGTATGGACACAAAAAGAGATAAAGATAGACTGGAAGAAATCCTTAAAAGAAAGAAAAAAAATTATTAAAATAGAACTTAAAAACTCTTATTGATAGAGGGTTGAATAATCAATTTTTTACCTGATAATATAGTTTAAAATTGATTTTAAAATAGCTTGAAAATAATAGATAATTAGAGATTGGAATTAAAGATTGCCTAGATATAAACTTATTTTAAATTTAAAAGATTAAGAATCTTTAAAACAAATAAATGAGCACTCCAAAAATAAGTGTAATAGTTAACTTCCATAATGGTGAGAAATATTTAGACAAATGTTTAAATAGTATAATTAATCAAAATTATAGAAACATAGAGATTATTTTATGGGATAACTGCTCAGATGACAATTCATATAAAAAAATTAGGAATTATACTGATGACAGGATTAAGTATATTTTTAATAAAAAAAAAGTACCATTATATAAAGCTAGGAATGATGCTTTATTAAGCTCAAAAGGACAATTAATTGCATTCTTAGACTGTGATGATTGGTGGGATGAAAATTACTTGTCCTCAAGAAAAGATTTTTTTTATGATAAAGAGTTAGATTTTTTTTATAGTAATGCAAATTTTTTTTATCAAAATATTAAAAAATCAAAAATTTATAAAAAATATCAATTACCACAAGGATATATTTTTGATTATTTAAGCAAGGATTATTTTTTAATAATTAGTGGTATTATTTTTAGAAAAAACATATTTACAAAATATGGTTTATTCAATGAGAATTATAATATTATAGGGGATTATGATTACTTATTAAAAATTTCTAAATTTTGCAAAGCTCATTCTATAAATGAACCTTTATTGAATTATAGAGTTCATGAAAAAAATTTTTCAAAACTTAATAGTAAAATGTTTTTTATAGAGTATAAGGACTGGTTCGATCACAACTTACATAAAGATAAAGATTTTTTAAGAAACATCAAATATTTTGAAAAAAAACTCAGTTATCTGGAAATTTCTCATTTGCTATTAAATGATAAAAAAAATTTTAACCTCATAAAAAAAATATTGAAGTATAAATCAATTATTGGAAAAATAAAATTTATAATATTATTTTTGACTCCAAAAAAATTTTTTAAATACCTAAAAAAATGAAAAATTATTTAATTTTCTCAAATGATGAAATTTTTTTAAAAGAAAAAAAATTTTCTTCTAATTCAAATGACACAGTAAATATTATTGAGTCAATAAATAAAAAATTTAAAATATTTTTATTCTCTAAAAATTCAAAAAAAAAATTTTCTTTTTATAAAAAATTACAAAATAAAATTATTAGACTTGATTATCAAAAAATTTTAAGTTTAAAAAAACAAAAAAATTTAAAAATATTTATGATTTCTTTAACTTTAAGAAATTTTATTAATTTTATAATTATAATGTTTTTCGTAGGTAAAATTCCTGGCTATTTGTATCTAAGAAGTGATGGACATAAAGAATATAAAAAAAAAAATTGGTTTTATTGGTTATTTATTTTACGATTTATTATTGAGTTTTTTAAAAAGAAATTTAGAAGTTATCTCAGTTTCAAGTAAAATTTATCATTCAAGTAAAAAAATGATAATTTTTCCCTCAGAATTAGATAATTTTTGGTTTTCGAAAAGAAAAAAAGCTGTAACTACTAAATCTATTAAGTTGTTATATGTGGGCAGAATTAAAGTCGAAAAAGGTATTTTTTCATTAATTAAATTATTAAATAATTCTAACTTTGATTATAAATTATCAGTAGTTGGTGGTGAAAAAAATTTTAGAGAAAGCTCTAAAATAACTTATTATAAACAAGTTTCCGAAAAAAAAAAACTTATCAAATTGTACGATGATCACAATATATTTATACTACCCTCTTTTACTGAGGGAGCCCCAAAAGTAATATTAGAGAGTCTTGCAAGGTTAAGACCTGTAATTATTTTTGTAGAAATAAAACATGTTAAATTAAATTTAAAAGGAATTTTTACTTGTAAAAGAAAAAGCTCTAGTTTAGAAAAAAAAATTCATTACATATTAAATAATTATAAAGAAATTCAAAAAAAAATGAAAAAAAATACTTTACCAACTAGAGAAAGTTTTCAAAAAGAATTAATAAATATTTTAGATGATAAGAATCAATAACAGAAATTTAATTTTGTTAATATGTATGTTTCTTCCACTCTCATATATTCCTGGTATATTTGTTACAGAATTATCAGCTTTAATTTTAATAATTTACTTTGTATTCAAAAATAAAAGTTTAGAGTATTTTCAAAATAATCTAATTATCGCCTTTATTATTTTTTCAATTTATATTGCTGTAGTTGCGATCGTTAAAATTGATCACAATGATCTTAAAATTTCATCTATATTTTATTTTAGATACACAATATTGGCATTATCAATCTGTTATGTATTAAACTTCTCTAGAAATAATTTGATTGAAACAAAAAATGCTCTTTTAATTATTTACTTTTTATACCTGTTTATATTTTTTGACTCTTTTTATCAGTTTTTAATAGGAAAAAATTTATTTGGTTTTGAGCTAATTAATGAGAGAGTCTCAGGTATATTCGGTACAGAATTAATATTAGGTAGTTTTTTAATTAAAACTTTACCATTACTTCTTTGGTTAACTTTTTATTTTAAGTTCGATCTAAAGAAAAATAAGTTATTTTTAATATTTTTTTTTAGTTTTTTTTTAATTACAATTTATCTTTCGGGTGGAAGAACATCATTTGCATTGATGATGATTTCTATTATTCTAATTATTTTTTTTATTAAGCCATTAAAAAAAATATTTTTGTATTCTTTAATTGGACTAATTTTCTTTATTTCGCTTACATCTTTAAATGTTTTCGGAAAGTCTGTAATATTTGAAAGGATGGTAAAAAAATCTTTTAATCAAATTACAAACAATCTTTTTCTTGAAGGAGACAATATGGTATTTACTCAGGAAAAATTGTCTGACTCAAAAAAAAAAATCACAAAAAATCTAAGATTATTTTCTGAAGAACACCAGGGCCACTACCAACTAGCAATGAATTTATTTTTCCAAAACCCTGTAGTAGGTGTTGGACCCAAAGGTTTTAGGTTTCATTGTAGAAAAATCAACTATAATTCTGAAATTGGTATTTGCTCAACTCACCCTCATAATACAGCTATACAAATATTATCTGAAACTGGTTTTATAGGATTTTTATTCTATATTACTTTCCTTTTTTTTATTTTTTTTAATTTATTAAAATTTCGGAAAAAAAAATTAGACTTTTATGAAAAAAATGGTTTTTTAGTCATTTCAATAGGGCTTTTAATTTATTTATTTCCATTATTACCTAGCGGAAATTTTTTTAATAACTGGATATCTTTAATATTATTTAATTATTTAGGTTTTTATTTGTATTCATATAATATTCTAAAAAAGAATGATTAATTTTTATTTAATATTAGTTTTATTAAATTTAGTTATTTTTTTTAATTTAAAAAAAATTTCAAAAATTTTAAATGTCTTTGATGTTCCTGATAAAAAATTAAAGACACACATTAAAAGAACTCCTCTTTTAGGAGGTACAATTTTTTTGATTAATCTTTTAGCACTGTCTATTTATCAACTTATTTTTTTAAAAGAATTCTTATTTTTAGAAAATAATTTTTTTAAGATAAGAGACATTATTGGAATTATATTTTTAATTTCAAGTTTTTATTTTTTAGGTCTCTATGATGATAAAAATAATTTAAATCCTTTTAAAAAAATATTTTTATCTATTATATTTATAATTATTTCAATTACACTTAATAAAGAATTATTAATTGTGAATTTCTCACTTTCTTTTTACGATAGTAAAATATTTTTAGAAAATTTTTCTATAATATTTACAATATTTTGTTTTGTAATTTTGATGAATTCATTAAATTTTTATGATGGTATAAATGGTCAATCTTGTATTTATTTTTTAATTGCATTTTCATATTTATTAATATCTACAAAAAAATACGAATTTTATTTTTTTATTATAATAATTTTAATCTTCTTATTAATTTTAAACTTAATGAACTTGCTATTTTTAGGGGATAATGGAATTTATATTTTATCAATTATTTTATCAATAGCCCTAATATATGAACACAACGTTTATGGAAATATTATTTTCGCAGATGAAATCTTTATAGTTTTGTTTTTGCCAGGGGTAGACTTATTGAGGTTAACAATTTCTAGATTGTTGAAAGGTAATAATCCATTTTATGGGGATAGAAATCATATACACCATTTATTAAATCAAAAGTTTTCACTTTTAAATACTAATCTTATATTGGTAATTTTAGGGATTTTACCAATTATCTTTTTTAATTTCCTTAAATTAAACTTTTTTTTAGTTTCTATTATATTTTTGATTATTTATGGTTTATTAATTCAATTTCTAAAATTTGATGATAAAAAATATAATTATAGGTAAAGATAGTTCCGTAACTAATTTTTTATGCAAATACTTAAAAAATATACATGTATTTTCTGCAAATGAACTTAATGTAAATGAATTAAAAGATAAAATTAAAAATTCAAAAAAAGTAAATTTAATTTTTAATAACTTCTATCCGTCGAAAAATTTAAATTCCATAGGTATTAAAAATTACAAAAAATTTTGTGAATTGTCCTTAGAAAAAATTTTTCTTATTTTTGAAAAAATTCCTTCATCCAAAATTAATAAGATCTTTTATACTAGTAGTGCATCTGTTTATAGAATTTCAGAAAATTTGAATTATCAAGATAAAGATAATTTCAATAGGGAATTATACTCCTCTTTTAAATTAGCTGCGGAAAAATTGATTTTAAATTATGCGAAAAGTAAAAGAAAAGAATATTTTATAATGCGTTTGTTTAATACTTATGGAAAATCTTCTGATGAATTTTCTTTTATTGAGAAAATTATAAAAGCAAAAAAAAATAACAAAAAAATATTTCTTATAAATAATGGGAATTCAATAAGGGATTTTATTCATTTAAAAGATGTCGCCAAAATTTACAAAATATTTGCTGAAAAAAAAATTAATAAAGGAATTTATAATCTTGGAACAGGAAAAGGATATTTAATAAAAGATGTAGTAAATTTTCTTAACTTTTCAGAGTCTAAAATTATCAGAAAAGAAAATATAAATGAATTTCACAATTCTATTGCGCAAAATAAAATTTTGATACATGAATTGAAAAGTTATAAATTTTTTGATCTTGGGTTATATTTAAAAAGAAAATTAAAAATTAAAAGAAAAAAAATCCAACCTGTAATCAGTCATGAGAACTATTTAAATAAAAATATAAATAACGGTGTTATAATTTATGGTGCAGGCTATGCTGGAAAACAGATTTATAGTGAATTAATAAAGAATAATGAAGATGTTCTTTTTTTTGTTGATGATAATTTAAAATTACAAAATACTAGATATCAAGGTACACCCATAATAAGTTATAGGAATTTAATTAATCTAAGTAAATATTACAGAATTAAAAAGGTTTATTTAACTATTCCATCTTTAGATAAAAAATCTTTAGATAAGATGATCAAAAAGATAAAATTAAATTTTTTTGATGTTCGCTATCTTCCAGAAAAAAAATTTTTAATTTCTGATAAAATCGATATCCAAGATTTTAATATTAATCAAATAAATTCAATATTAGATAGAAAGCAAATTAAATTGAGAAAAATAAAAAAACTATCCAACAAAACTATTTTAGTAACTGGCGCTGCAGGAACAATTGGTTCAGAAATTTGTAGACAATTGATTCAGCAAAATGCCAAAAGAATAATCGGTGTAGATAAGTCTGAAATTGGTATTTATAATCAACAAAAAAAAGTTAATAGAAAAGAAATTTCTTTTCATTTGCTTGATGTAAATGATACATATTTTTTGGAAAAAATTATAAAAAAATATAATGTACAAATTATTTTTCATGCGGCTGCATACAAGCATGTAAACATCCTCGAAAATAATATATTTATAGCAGTAAAAAACAATATTTTAGCAACATATAATATTTGTAAATTAGCTAAGCAAAATTTTTGTGAAATGATTTTTATATCTACCGATAAATCTGCTAATCCAATTTCTGTACTTGGATATACAAAAAAAGTTGCAGAAAAAGTATGCGAACATTTTAACTCAAAAATTAAAAATAATAAAAAAATTAAGATAGTTAGATTTGGTAATGTTTTTGGTAGCTCTGGATCTGCAATAAATAATTTTATTGATAAAATTAATACCGAAAGTCCAATAGAGATAACAAGTAAAAACGCTTCAAGATACTTTATGACTGTTTTAGAAGCCTGCCACCTTGTTTTAAAAACGACCTCAATTTACTCCAAGCAAAACATTTTTATTTTAAATATGGGAAAACCAATCAATATTCTTAATCTAGCTGAAAATCTAGCAAGAATTAAAAAAAAAATTAATAATAATTATATTTTTAGATATAAAGAAGTAGGATTACAACCAGGTGAAAAATTAAGAGAAACTCTTAAAGATAAAAAAGAAATTTTACAAAAAAAAAGTAAAGAAATTTTTACAGTTTCTAATAAAAGTACTAATATAAATAAATTTGAATTCTATTTTAAAACATTAAATCAATGTTATTCAAAAGGTCAAAAAAAAGGTTTAATTAAAGCATTAAAAAATTTAACAAAATTTTGTTAAACAATTTACTAAGGTTTATATTCTTAGTATGAAATAAATTGATTTTTATTTGATTATAAATTAATAAATAATTTATCTTAATGATAAAAT
>MDTB01171196.1_pt1 | contig 17519 bp, 15 predicted proteins | sample 811161 | NCBI WGS metagenome assembly MDTB01 (sample SAMN05326650, study PRJNA326480) | marine metagenome | isolation source: seawater | place: Mediterranean Sea | collected 2009
AATAATATTGGATATTCAGTATTAGATAAACTGACTGAGCACGCATATCCAAATATATATTTCTCAGTGAAGTCAACACATCAATACATCGAGCAATATCAAGCAGAATACACAAACTCAGCAGTACCGGGTTTCACCACTACAATGAAGACTAGACCCCTTATCGTTGCGAAATTAGAAGAGTTTATCAGAAATAAACTAATTACCATATATTCTTCTCGCACAATTAACGAGATGAAAACTTTTATTTGGAGAAACGGTAAGCCTCAAGCCATGAAGGGCTATAATGATGACCTTATAATGTCATTAGCAATAGCATGTTGGGTAAGAGACACTGCAATACAATCAAACGCTAGAGATTTAAATTATCAAAAAGCTTTTGTTGATGCAATTTACACAAGTAGAACAACAATGAATACACAAATTAAAGGTCAAGAAGGCTACAAAAAAGATAATATTCTTGATAAAATAAACGATGCTAAAAAAACATATGATGAATTCATGTGGATTATAAAGTGAGATTTTAAATGGCACCAAGAAACCCAAAACAAGGAAGAAACCCAGTAAACAGACAGTCAGACTTATTCAAGGCTTTGACAAGGTTGTTTTCGGGCCCGATTATTAACTACCGGTCACAGTCTGGTAGAAAGATTAGAAGACAACATTTAGATAAGTTTTCCTCAAGGTTCAGAAATCCGTCCGGACAACAATTTAAAAAGCAGGTCTACAACCCTTTAGATAATATTGCAGCGAATGCAATTGCAAATCAAAGAAGATCAGAACGTTATGTTGATTTTGATCAAATGGAATACATGCCTGAGATTGCATCGTCACTGGATATATACGCTGATGAAATGACAACGTTTTCTGATTTACGCCCGATGCTTAACATCAAATGCAGTAACGAAGAAATTAAAGCCGTACTAGATCTTCTTTATCGAAATGTTTTAAATATCGAATATAATTTATTTGGATGGTGTCGTACACTGTGTAAATATGGAGACTTTGTTTTGTATTTAGATATTGACGATAAGCACGGTGTTCAATCTGTTATTTCATTACCAATGCAAGAAGTTGAAAGACTCGAAGGCTTAGACGCAACAAACCCAAATTATATTCAATATCAGTGGAACTCTGCTGGAATGACTTTTGAAAATTGGCAAATTGCACATTTTAGAGTTTTAGGTAACGACAAATACAATCCATATGGCTCTTCAGTACTAGAGGCCGCTAGAAGAATCTGGCGCCAACTTACTTTAATGGAAGACGCTATGATGGCGTATCGTGTCATTCGTTCATCTGAACGTCGTGTTTTCAAGATTGATGTAGGCGCAATTCCGCCGCAAGATGTTGAACAGTATATGCAAAAGGTTGTTACTCAACTTAAGAGACACACTATCGTTGATCCAGATTCTGGTAGAGTAGACTTGCGGTATAACCCAATGTCGATCGAAGAAGATTACTTCTTACCTGTTCGTGCCGGCTCTGCAACAGACATTGTTTCTCTTGCGGGCGCTCAAAACATTACAGCAATCGATGACATTAAGTATCTGCGCGACAAGTTATTTTCAGCATTGAAAATTCCACAATCTTATTTAACGATGGGTGAAGGTGCTACCGAAGATAAAACAACTTTAGCACAAAAAGACATTCGATTTGCTAGAACTATTCAAAGATTACAACGCACAGTTATCCACGAATTAGAAAAGATTGGAATTATCCATCTTTATACTCTTGGTTTCCGCGGTGATGACTTAATTAACTTTAAACTTTCTTTGAATAATCCATCTAAGATTGCTGAGATGCAGGAAATTGAGCATTGGAAAACTAAGTTTGATATTGCTGCAGCCGCAACTGAAGGGTACTTCTCTCGCAGATGGGTTACCGAAAACATTTTTGGTATGTCTCATGAGGAATTTGTACGTAACCAGCGCGAAATGTTCTATGATAGAAAACAAGATGCTAATCTCCAGCAAGTCGCAGAGCAAGCTGCAGCAGGAGAAACAGGCGGTCTAGGCGGTGATCTAGGTGGTGACTTGGGCGGCGATCTTGATGCTGGCTTGGGTGACGATCTTGAAGGAGCCTTGGATACTGGTGATGCTGAGGCAGGTTTAGAAGAGCCAGCCGCCGGCGAAGATGATTCCGCATTACTTACAGCCCCACCGGGCTCTAGATTTGCACCCCGTGTAACTCCCGGATCTAAAGGTAAGGTATACAATCCTAAGAAAGTTGACAGAAGAGATGCAGGCGCCCGACGTCGTTCAAATCAGTCCCAATACAATTCTGAAAAGACAAAAAGCACGTCTAGAAATGTATTTCCCGGCTACGCTGATGGCTTAAAAAGCTTAGGAAAAGGCTTTGTACCCACTTCAGAAAGTATTTATCCAAACGAAGAACCTACTTACTCATTGAGTGAGCAGCAGGAAGAAGACAATTTAATTTCAATTAATGAATCTATGAGGTCTTTAGTTGAAGAATTAGAATCAAAAGGTAAAAATTCCATGACGGAGCAAAAAAATGAAAATTAAACATAACAAGAAAAGAAATACTGCATTTGTTTATGAAGCGCTTATCAAAGAAGCTACCGAAGCAATTGTAAAAAACGATTTAGAAAAAAAGCAAAAGATCGTTAAGATTATAAAAAACTATTTTGCACCATTCTCTGAACTAAAGAGAGATTTGGATTGTTATCGTTCGTTATATGAAACCCGAGGCTTAGATTCTGAGACAAGCGAAAAGATTATTAAAGAAGCAAAATTGTCAAAAATGCTTATTGACCCAGCCAATTTATTTAAACAACAAACAAGTTTAATAAACGATATAAATAAAGATCTATCCCCAGATATCTTCAATAACTTTGTGCCAAATTACAAAACTTTAGCAACTATATTCCAAATGTTTAATGGCTCTAATCCCAAGCAACAAATTATGCTTGAATCTCAGCTTAGTGATTTTATGTCAACCGCTGAAGAAGAAGCAGAGGAAATGGTGCCAATTGATAATATTGTTTACAATTCGTTTGTTAAGAAGTTTAATGAAAAGTACGGCGACAGTTTATTAAAAGAACAAAAAGAGCTATTGATGCACTATATTACTTCGTTTGTTGACAATTCTCTTGAATTGAAAATTTTCTTAAACGAAGAAATTGGCAGACTTAAAATTAAGCTGGAAGAAGCAAAGACAACTGATGAAATCAAATCGGATGCATCAATGATCAATAAAACTGATAGTGTTATTTCCAAGCTTGATAATTATTCTAAAGAAATCGTAAGTGAATCATTGCTGTTAGCTGTTCTCAAGACTCAAAAATTAGTTAAGGAAATTTACTCAGATGTCAGTTCTAGTTAGATTAATACCAAAAAATGAGCCAATCAAAATTAAAGTAGGTGATGCTGCAAGAAAGCCGCTACCTACAATCAGGTTAGAATTAAAAATTAGAAAAAGCATCAGTGGCGATTTGATGATTTTTGATCATGCTGATATCGATATTGTATTGTCTTCTAAAACCAACAAGGTAACCGCTTTTCCAAAAGAGACCATGACAGATATGGTTTATGGTGCACAAAATAGATTGTTTGCTTTCCTTAGAAAAAAAGGCATCATCATTGCAGAGTCAATTCAAGCTGGCTCTTTTTATGGTGCGCTAGAAGGTTCAATTGAGGAATCTTATAATGATAAGATTAACTCTACAAAAATGACACTTTTAAATATTTCTAAATTTATTGAAGAAGAGCGTCCGTATTTCGAGAACTTTGAGGCTCACGTTGCCGGTGTGGAAGATGAGCTTTTAGATCCAGACAAAGCTGACTCTACAGAACTGGGCGAGGTTCCAGAAAAAGTTAAGCAAGGGTCCATTCGCCCGGGCTACTTACGAGATCCTTATTCGTTCTCGTATATGTTTACAATGTGATTATGGAAACTATAATAGAAAATTGGAGCAAGTTTCTTGATGAGCAAAATAACTCTGAAGAACAAGAAACAATAGAGCAGATAAAAGATGAGCCGCAAGAAGCTGCTGATTTAATTAAGAAGGCTGCTTCTGCTAACAGCAATCAATTACAGGCACTGCTTCAAAGTCTTTTAAAAGATCCAGAGATTTCAGCGACGGTAAAAGCACTCAAAGGCGCAGCACTTGAAGAAAACATTAGTGAAGGGGCGCTTGCAGATAAAATGCTGCAAACATATATCCAAGGAGATATTGCGGTACAAAAATTTTTTAGTACACCCGCAGGACAAAAAGTGGCAAAATATGGTGGTCCTGCATTAGCCATGGCTTTGCTAGCTTTAAAAATTCAAGATCCGCCGGCTTCATCGACTGATTTAAAGGCCATGATAAAATTAGCAAATCAGGGTTCATTAGAAACAGGATTGGCAGCAGATGCGATTGCTACAGTGTTTGACGATAGATCTGGAACAAATTAGGAGTTAAATTGGAATTAATAACATTTATATTGTGCGCTTACGGGCTCACACAAATTATCGTATATGGCAAGATTTTTAGTAATATAAGACCGAAAAAAGGAAGGGCAGGTGAATTATTTAATTGCCCTATGTGCATGGGATTCCATGTGGGTTGGTTTTTAATGCTACTTTCTCCATTTACAGAACTATTTAGCTATGACGTTACTGTAGTAAATTTCTTTCTTTTAGGATGGTTATCTTCGGGCACGTCATATGTATTCAACATGATTTTTGGAGATGAGGGAATAAAATATGAACACAAACACACTGACAAAAACAACTGCCACTTGGACAAACAAGTGGATGCTTCAGCCAGTTCGACGTTGCTGTAAAGGGTCTTAACTATGAGTCAAGTACTTTTAAGAGAATATTACGAGTTATGCGATGGTGGCGTTTGTCAAGACTTACTTACTGAAGCTGAAAAGAAATTTGTTTCTGAAGGCGGTATGATTCTTTCTGGAATTATGCAAAAGGCCGATACTAGAAATGGGAACGGAAGAGTTTATCCCTCCAAAGTATTAATGAGGGAAGTAGAAACATACAAGAAGCTTGTGAAAGAAAGAAGAGCACTTGGCGAACTTGATCATCCTGATGATTCGGTAATTAATCTTAAAAATGCTTCACACATGGTAACCGATATATGGACTGAAGGCACTGATGTAATGGGCAAGGTACAGGTTCTCAATACGCCATCTGGAAATATACTTAGGTCACTAGTAGAATCTGGTGTTAAATTGGGTATATCTTCAAGAGGTATGGGTTCTGTATCAGAAAATAATGGTGCCACAATGGTTGAAGATGATTTTCAACTTATTTGCTTTGACTTTGTTTCTGAGCCATCGACCCCGGGCGCTTTTATGATGAAAGAAGCAAAAGACTTAAGTGCCCCAAATATTTTTACAAAAGCCGACAAAATCAATAGGCTTTTAAACGAGGTTTTAAATGAAGAAAAATGAATTGAAAGTTTTACTTAAGCCCTTGATAAAAGAATGTATTAACGAAGTTCTTTTAGAAGAGGGCATTCTTTCTAATGTAGTATCAGAAGTTGTTTCTGGCTTGCAAAGTAACGTTGTTGTCGAAAGTTCCGCAAAACAAGTTGCTGCGCCTATCATCCCAGAACAACAAAAAAAGAAAATTAATGAACAACGCAAAAAGCTAATGAGTGCAATTGGCTCTGACGCTTACAATGGTGTTGATTTATTCGAAGACACGGAACCTTTATCCTCCCGCGAAGCTTCCGGTAACTCTGCTGGTTCAGTTGATTTAGGGAATTCAGCTGACTCAGGTGTTGATATTAGTTCCCTAGTTGGAAATGCTTCGCAAATATGGCAGGCCATAAAATAAGGATATATGATGAATAAAAGACGCAGCGCGAATGTGCTTGTGACATCTAGAGAGTGTCGCGGAAATCACGAAAGAATGATTAGAAGATTTATTAAGAAATGCAAGAAAGAAAGAATTGTTGAATTATATAGAGAGAAGAGCAGATATAAAAAACCATCCGTCGCAAAGAAAGAAAAACATATTCGTGCTTTGCGCGATAAGGCAAGAAGAGAATTAAAAAGAAAGAGGGCGCAAGAAAAACGCCAAAGAAAAAAATAAAGACTATTTACAATGAACACATTATATTTTGGAGATTTTAGAAATGGCTAATTATAATCCGGCCGGCTGGAAAAACGCCGATGTAGGAATTAATCACACACCCGCCTATCAAGTTAGTGGTCGACCGTTTGCATCAGGGAGCTGTCACATTGGCAAAGATGGCTTTGTGGAAATAGAGTTTCCACATGTTACAAGATGGTTTCAAATTATTAACAGAGGCCCCAATCGATTACGAGTTGCATTTTCACACGAAGGTCTCAATGTTGCCAATACTGGAAGTGAAAATTATTACTTTGTAGTAGGAGCTAGTGGCTCTGCTTTACAAGAACCATTTCATAGTCCATGTTTAGAATTGAAGGTAGACAAGTTGTTTATTTCGAACCAAGATGCTAGTGCATCCGAATCCGGCGCCGAAGTTTTTGATGTGGTAGCAGGACTTACCTCAATTGCTAGTGGAAAGACCGCAAATAACTTTACCGGCTCATACGAAGGAGTTTAATAGTCTATGGCTTCAGGATGGGCATTTGTAGATTGCACCGATAGTGGTGGTCAGGCAGCAGGGCCAACTGGCTCTGTTCAGTTTTTGACTGGTGCTAACGCCACTAGTGGCTCCGCTCATCTTCTTTACTACACTGGTTCTGCAGGCCCGGGCCAGCAAGCTAGCACCTTAGTCTTATCAGGCACATTAATTGTCACTGGTACAATTAGTGCTAGTAATTATACCGTAAAGAATATACACGAAGTTGATTCAACAGGGTCCACCTATTTCGGTGATACTAACGACGATATTCACGTAAGAACCGGTAGTCTTTCGCTTGTTCCCGGTGTATCAACATCATTGCCATATTTCTTAGCAAGGCCCGGCGGCGGCGGCTTGCCGGCAAGAGTTCAAATTCAAAGTGCATCAATTAGAATGCATTACAGTGCAGCCTTGGCATATACAACATCTGTAGGAACAACGTGCACAATTGTTGGTGTACGCCGCACTGGTGAAGCAAGATTGGTATTGCCAAACGCAAATTCATGGGGTTCTAAAGGCGGTGCTTTAATGACAATTAAAGATGAAGTTGTATATAGAACTGGCTCAATTACCATAGTTCCAACTGGCTGCACTATTGACGGCGAAGCTTCGTATGAATTGTCAGGAACAATGCCGGCAATTAACTTGTATTCAAATGGTACGAATTGGTTTGTCTATTAATATTTGTATTCTCTAATTAAACATGGGAGACAATGTTGAATGGCACGCAATAATCTATCGGGAACCGTAATTGCGCCGGCCTATTTCGGGCCCGGTATATCAGAGGGAACAAACATTCTCTCAGGAAACCTTAGCACATCTGACGCTGCTAATGTTATCAATGTCCCTCGCGTATCCAATGCTACCGACAATTCAATTGTAACTAATGTCGGCGGAGATGCGAACAACTTAACTTGCGAATCCAACTTAAAGTTCAACGGTGGTACTAATACACTAAGCGTTACCGGACATGTCACGGCCAGTATTAGTATGTCTGCATCTTTCTTTTACGGAGATGGTAGATTTTTAACAGGCATTTCAGCTAGCGGCGGAGGATCCGGCGCCGGCATATTTACAGAATTGGCTGCTAACAGAGCTTTCACAACTAGCAGTATTTCAGTTGGTACCAATACGAGTCCTTCAAATACCTTGTCGGTTGCGGGCTCTTCATTTTTAAGCGGCGCTGTGATACACAAAAGACACGCAACCGCAGCAAATTACGTAGTTACAATTACAGACTACTATATTGGTGTCAATTCTACATCTAACACAGTTTTGTTAACATTGCCAACAGCTAGCACAACTACCGATGGCCAAACGTTTGTTATAAAAGATGAGGCGGGAAATGCCAACAACAACAATATAACCATCTCATGTAGTGTCGGTGGTGATAAAATCGACGGTCAAAATTTTATTGTTTTGGAGTCTCCCCGTGCATCTGTACAGCTTTATTGTGATGGGGCCACAAAATACTTCATCTGCTGAGTTTTGTACCGCGCGGTACGTACTATATATAAATGACGCAGAGCTTACTATTTTAAATGGCTTTGTGTCATATTGTATAAGTTTATCTTATGCAATAAACCATATTATTAAAACTATAAATGGAGGGTTTTTAAAACATGGCTTACAAATTTCAATTAGACGATGCGATTTTAAGTGGATCGTTAGCTCAAGAAGGTAACATTGACATTATTGACAGTGGTGTACTTCAATTGGCTGGCAGCACTGCTATTGATGCATCCAAAAATGCTACTTTAGCAGCTGTCTCTGGTTCTGGTAACCTTAGTATCGCTGGTACTGTTAGTACTTCTAACGCTACTTTCACTGTCGATGCTGATGGTGATACTGTCGCTAAATCATTCACCGCTAACGGATTGATTTCTGGTTCTGGTAACTTTAGCATGGCTGGTACACTTAGTGTTGGTAACGCTGGCTTTACTGTTGATGCTGATGGCGATGCTTCTATGAAGTCTGCCAACCTTAATTCAGGCGGAATTACTAATGCTGGCGCTATTGCTGGTGCAACCACAATCGCTGCTAATGGCTTAGCTAACCTCGACGGTGGTATCGAAATTGATAACGGTGGTAACAAATTTACTGTTAGTACTGCTGGTGCAGTCGTTGCTGCTTCTAGCATTGCCGGTACAGTTCTTTCTGGTTCGTCAACTGCTACCCTTTTCGGTCTTAACGTTGGTCAAGGTCTTTTTACTGTTTCCAATGAAGGTGCTACTCAAGTAGCTAGCCTTGACGTTGTTAACGGTGGAATTACCAATGCCGGCGCGATCGCGGGTGCTACAACCATTTCAGGTTCTGGTCTTGCTCAGTTTGGTCAAGTTCGTTCCGATGGTGGTTTGACTATGCAAGGTACCGATATTATTTCGGCTGCTAAAGCAATTGCAAACGTTACTAGTATTGATGGCTCTGGTGATCTCACCGTAGGCACAATTACAATGACTGGATTCTCAGTTGATAACGACGGTGACACTACTGGAAAGTCGCTTGTTTCAACAACCAGTGTCTCTGCTTCTACTTCAGTCGCAGGTCAAAGCGCAGCTTTTGATGGAAACGTCAGTGGTGCAGTGCTTTCTGGTTCTGGAATTGCTACTCTTTTCGGTCTTAACGTTGCTCAATCGTTAACTGTTTCGGCAGCTGGTCTTCTTACGACCCCTGCAGGAATTGTATCTTCTGGTCTTATCAGTGGTAGTACAGTTGATGTTGGTGCTGACTTATCTGTTGATGGTCACACATTACTTCAGGGTGACATTGCACTTTCTGGTGCAATCGATCACACTGTAGCCTTGGCAAGTGATAGTCTACTTTTCGTAGATTCTGCAACCGGTAAAGTTCGTAGAGATACTCTTGTAGATTACGCTGCTTTGTTGGCTGGTGCTGGTATTAGTGCTAACAACGGGCAACTTTCGGTCCAAGGTAACTCTGTTGCTCAAGGAACCGATGGTGGTACTCTTTCAGAAGGTTACAACTTCTTCACTGGTACTGTTAACGCAACCGCCAATCTTCCAGCCGCACCTAGTGTCGGTGATGTTGTTACTATCAAAGCAGGGAATACTACTGCTGGACAGAACATTACTGTTAACGCACAAGGTTCGCACTTGATTGATGGTGACGCTACTAACATTCACCTTGAATCACCATTCGCAGCAGTTACACTTGTGTACGTTGTTGCTAATGATTGGAGAATCGTATAATCGTCTAACCAATTTTATTGGTTTATACACTACTGGGTGCCCCTCAATGGGGGGCATCCTTTTTTTGTGACTACTTACTAACGAATGTTCAATTAAGGAATTAAATTTAATATGGCCTATAATGTTTTAAAAGGGCTCGTTGAGGGCTCTGTCGATCAATATGGTGATCAAAGAATTGAAGGTGTGAAAGTATTCAAGAGCACCATAAGCGCGAGTGTTTTTTATGACACAGACGCTGAAAGCCCATGCGCCACCATGAAAGATGTGGCAATTACTAAATTATCAGGTGGAAGAAAAAATGGTCTCATTAGCTACGATAGTAATGGAGCTGCTAAGGTTAATCATAAACTTACATATAAAGATAACACTCTTGATGTAGAAAATGTTGTAGCTGCTACCTTTAATGGTTCCGCAGAAGGTTTGTGTAATATACCAGTAACACAATTTGCTGGTGAAATAAAAGCTAATTTTATTAAGCACGGCCGCGGCTTACGTAATGTTGATGGAGAATTGCAGGTATTTGCTGGTGATGGAATAAAAGTTGAGGACGGCAATGTTGACATAAATTTAAATTCTAGAAGTGGCTTATCTATTAAAAGCAAGCAACTTTATGTAGACCCGACTAAATCTCAGCCAATAACTCAAGGTGGTCAAAATCTTAGCGATCAAGATTTGCTATTAGTCGCAGACATATCTAGAAATCAATTACAAAACACCACACTAAAAAACTTGTATGACAGCTATATTGATGTGAAAATACCAAAAGCCAGTGGCGGTAATGGTCAATTGCAAATTAAAAATGAAAGTGGCTTCGGAGCATCAGAGAAATTAACTTATGATGTAGGCAAAAATAAATTGAATGTTGATGGCTTAATTGTCGCTGATAGAATCACTACCGAAGGTAAATTTAAGTGCGAAGGCTCAGTATATAAAAGAATTATTAAAACACATTCACCGAATTATGTGGTTGCTGATGATGACTACACAATATTATGCGACACAGTAAAAAATAAGGTGACGGTTGAATTACCACCAGCATGTAATAATAATGGAAGAATACTGATTATCAAAAAAGTTAATACTGATAAATACAGTATCAAATCTGAACCAATCAATATTGTAGCTAAAGATTCCATAATTGACAGAAAAGACGTTATGGTAATTAAAATGAATTATTCATCAAGAATGCTGCAGTCTGATGGAGAAAATTGGTGGTCGATTGGTTTATCGGGCACCTAATATAATATAAGAACTATTTATGACGGAGGGGCAGTATAAATGGCCTATAATAAATCTAAGGGTAAACAAAAACATGGTGACGTAATCTACGACAAGGATACGGACACACAGATAGATTTCGAACAAAACGAAATTAAATTTAGAACGGGAGGATCTGTTAGGGGTTCTTTCACTAATGGAGGCTTATCTGTCACTGGTTCCTTAACTGGAATGACTACTGTTTCTGCTTCACTTGGAGTTAGTGGCTCTTCGGCGCACTTTGATGAGCATGTTGTTTCTGGGCACCTATCAGGAACTCTCATCCATGGTGGGACTGTTAACGTTGGTCAAGGAGTTTTCACTGTTAGTAATGAGGGTGCCGTTGTAGGTGCATCACTTGACAATAGCAATGGTGGAATAACTAACGCTGGCTCAATTGCTGGCGCTACAACTATTGACGGATCAGGCGATCTCACCATGGGTACAATTACCATGACTGGATTTACGGTTGATGCTGACGGCGACACTAATGTCAAAAGCTTGACCTCTGAAGGAATTGTTTCTGGCACAACTGCTACAGTCAACAGACTTACAACTGCCGAGATTGGAACCGATACCGATACCGCACAAATCAAATTAACTAATAATCAAATTTTAATAGACGGCGCCGTACTCACCAGTTCCCTTAATACCGACCGTGCTTCTTTTGGTGGCTCATTAACATCTAGCCAAGGCCGATTCCACATAGACGGCAACGGCGCTATTTACGCAAGTAGTGGAAGCTTTACGGTGGCTTCAAATGGAGTTGTTTCAGCATCCGGCGGTGCTAGTTTCGGAGGCACACTGGCCGCGGCAAACTCTGGATTCACGGTAGATGCTGATGGAGATACTAATGTTAAAAGTTTAACTTCTGTAGGAATTGTTTCTGGTACAACTGCTACAGTTAACAAAATTGAAGTCAGTGAATTTACAAATGGTACTGCCGGCGGGGATATAATTCTTCAAACACGACTCACTTCCTCTAATCAGGGTTATAATGTCCAGTTCGCCGGCGGACTAACCAGCAGTCAGGGAACCTTCGCTATTTCATCTGAAGGAGGACTTTCCAGTTCGGGCCCCACAAATCATTTTCTTGGAACCTTAGAAGCTGCTGGAGAGAGATTTTCAGTTGATGATGATAGTGATACTAGTGTTAAAAGTTTAGTTTCTGAGGGAGTTGTTACTGCTGGCACCACTGTTTCTGGCTCGACTGTTACTGCTGACAGTGCCAGATTTCATACAATTGGCTCCGACGCACTTGCGACTCATATAACTTTAGATATCGATGGAGTTAAGTTTGCTAGAGGACTTTCAGGCTCAAGCTCTGGCTATGGTTTTGATTGGCCTGGATCGGCTTCGTTTGGCCAAGGAATGGCAACTGTTTCTTCCGTAGGCAATATCGCCGCTCCCATTGTTTCTGGTACAACTACTCAAGCCAACAGGCTTACAGTTAACGAAATTGGCACTGATACTGATGTTTCGCAAATAACTTTGACACCAGCCGCAATCGCAATTAATGAAAACATTACAGGCTCTTCTGCCGGGCATACTTTCCATTGGGCCGGTGAAGCATCATTTGACGAAGGAACAGTCACAATAACAAATGACGGAGTTATTTCTGGCTCAAAAAACATTGACATACTTGGAACACTTAAGACTGCAGGCGAAAGATTTTCAGTTGATGCTGACGGAGATACATCAGTTAAAAGTTTAACGTCTGAAGGCGTGATTTCCGGCTCTAGTGTTACTTCTGATTCCGCTAGATTTTATCAAATTGGCGTTGGTGCCGATCCAGATCTGCTCGTATTGACAGATGTGGGTTCACCAAATCAACTTACGGTTAATGGCGCTATTTCAGCATCTCACCACATCACCGCGTCACATGGCTTTTTTGAAGATTACGTATATTCCGCAGTTGGCTCATTCGGTTCTTTGAATCTTGGTGGCCAAGCACTATCATCCTCTGCGGTGACTGCACATGCAGTAACAGCTAGTTTCATAGGCTCTCAGCTTAAGCCAAGCTTAATTAAAATGGAGCAAAACCTAATAACAATAAATGGCAGTGCTATAAGTGCTTCTGCTACAATTGCACAATATTTTGATTATGCTGGGCCCGTTCGTTTTGCTGGTAATCAAGTAAGATTCACCCATCAAGGTACAGGCTCGATTGAGGGCGCTTTGTTTGTGACGGGTAACGTTAATGCTCTCAGCATGGTAAATGTCGGCGGCGGCTTAACTTCAAGTGCTAATCGATTCTTTGTTGATGGTCTTAGCGGAAATCTGTTTACTTCTGGCACAATTAGTGGCTCATCTCATTTGGACGTTGGCGGCGATATTCGAGCTAGAAATGGTAGCCTGACGATGGCAGGAACATTAAACTTAGGTGGAGGTAACATTATAAACGCCTCTGGAGTTTCTGGTTCTGGTAATGTCACGTTTGGTGGTAAACTGGAAATGCTTGGAAAAGAATTCAAAATTGATAATCAGGCCGATCTTTCTAGTTCTGGTGATATAGAAATTTATGGTAAACTTGAAGTAGGTGGTGAGAACTTTATTGTTCAACAAGATGGAGATCTGTCTGGTTCTGGGTATGCATATTTTGCTGGTAAACTAGAGGCAGCTGCTCGCGGATTTAGAGTCGACTCCGATGGCGACACGATTGTTAAATCACTTTCTAGTTCACTAGCAGTCACTGCACAAAACTTCGCTGCAGATGGCGCTGTGGTTGTTGGTGGAAACATCAGTGGAGCCGTTTTATCAGGCTCTGCAGCTGCAACATTGCATAGTCTTAATGTTGGTCAAAACCTTACCACTATTAGTAACGAGGGTATAATTTCTACATCCCGTGCAATTTCAGGGTCTGGCGGATTACACATTACTGGTACATACCCTGTTATAGCAATTGGCGCCACTAGTGACGGTACTGGACCACAAGATGCAATGCTTAATGTCAGGCCTACAGACACTAGTAATAGAGTCTTGGCACTCTTCCAGTCAACCGAAGCAGATGGAATGAGAACCTGCCTTGGTGTAACTGGTTCCGGTAAAGTTCTGGTCGGAGGATTGTATCTTGACGGGGTGCTTAATGTAAGTGGCGCCACCGCCGAAACACTATTAGCAGTGAAAAGTGATACAGTAGCGCAAGCGCTTAAAGTACAAGGAGATGGAAAAGTAGGAATAGGCACGTCTGCTCCTTTACATACCCTTGCAGTAACAGCGTCTTCTGGAATATCGTTGTCAGGAAGTACAGAAATTTCTGGCACATTAACTATCAATGATTCACTTAGAGCAAAACAGCTACACATGACAAGCCACAAATTTACTCCCGGTAACACTACAGCACATTTTGTAAGATTTGATACCAATGGTGGTGACACAACTCAAACTGACAATAATAAATTAACTGCCCCTTATTCTGGTAAACTTATTAAAGTTGCAGCCCGCGCTACTAATGCGGCCGGCTCAACCGTTATTAGTTTACATACAAATGTAGATGGCAACCAAAATGTCAACGGAACAGCAACAGAGGCAATTACAGTAAATATGGCTGCAGCAAACACCACATATACATTTACATTTACCGATACTGCAAACTACGGCCCGGGCGATATTGTTGGAATTAAATTTAACCCAACAAACGACCCCGGAACGCCAACTCTTACGGCTGTTTGGGAATTTGACCATAATTCATGATTGACTAGTTAGTAAAAAATGGATTTTCGAGTGTGTCAACACTATTTACATTGAAAAACTGTTTTTATAGGAGTCATATAAATGTCATCTTTATTGGAGCAAGCAATCGTTGATGCGAGTGCCCTTAAGGAAGCAGCGCTTAAAAACGCTGAAGCTTCTGTCATTGAAAAGTATTCTGACGAAGTTAAAAAGAATCTTGATCAAATTTTAGAACAAGACGATATGGGGTTAGGAGCCCTAGCCGGCGATGTCGGTGCTGCAGCCGGCCCAGACGCTGGTGTTGACGTACCTCTTGGTGCCGCTGAAGGTGAAGATCTCTGTCCATGTCCTGACGAAGATGAAGAAACCGAAATTGAAATTAACTTCGATGAACTTGCGGAAGCTTTAAAGGCTCTCAATGAAGAAGTAGAAGACTTGGAAGAAGACTCCGAGGAAGAAATTAACGAAGTGGAAGTAGAATTAGCTGAAGAAGAGGAAGAAATTGAAGAAGAAACTGAAATGGATTCACTCGTCGCAGCTATTATGGAAAAGCTTTCCGAAGAATTAGAAGAGCCAATCGAAGAAGGTGGCGGTGCTGAACTTGCAGGTTCTGCCGCAGCCTCTGTTGCCGATAAAGAATCTCTTGAATCCGAAGAGGGTGAAGATTCTAAGGGTGATAGCGACGACGATCCGGGCTCTTATGCTGGCGAAGAAGGCCAAGCAACTAATGAAGATATTGATATTGATTCTCTTGTAGACTCTATTGTAGAGAAGCTTACTGTTGATATGGGTGCTGAATTGGCTGGATGGGCTGGACGCTCATCTGAAGACCAAAAATTCCAAATGGAAAAAGAAATCGCACACCGCAGAAGCACAGAAGTCCAAGAAGAATTAGAAGATTTGAAAAAAGCTCAAGAAGAGTTGGTATTTGAGAATAACCAACTTAGCGAGAAAATTCAAAACTACGAAAACGTAGTTGAGCAATTGAAAGAAACCGTCTATGACGTTAATCTTTCTAACGCTCGTTTATTGTACACGAACCGCGTTCTAAGAAACAACTCCTTGAATGAGCGACAAAAAACTAAAATTGTCGATGCAATTTCCAAAGCTGGTTCTGTAAATGAAGCGAAGACCATATTTGAAACACTTCAAAGCACCGTGGAGTCGAAGCCTAAGCGACGACCAGAAACACTTGGCGAAGCAATCAGAAGTCCGTCTTCCGTCATTCGCGCTAGCAGAAACACTGAAACCAAAAAGGCCGATCCTGTTTCTGAGCGAATGAAAAAACTAGCAGGTATAATTTAATAATTTAAAGGAGAAATTAAAAATGGCTGGTATTATCGACAGACTCACCGAAGGTGTAGTCAACCGTGATATGCGTGCTGAAGGTCACGCCCTACTCTCTAAGTGGGAAAAAACCGGACTTCTTGAAGGAATTGATAAAGATCGCAACAAGCAATCTATGGCTCGCCTTCTTGAAAACCAAGCAAAAGAATTACTTCGCGAGCAAAGCTCTATGAGCGCTGGTGATGTTGAGGGCTTCGCAGCCGTCGCATTCCCAATTGTCCGTCGTGTATTCGCAGGATTGATTGCAAACGATCTCGTTAGCGTTCAACCCATGAGCCTTCCAAGTGGACTCATCTTCTTCCTTGACTTCGTGTTCTCGCCCGATGCGGGTGGTACAGCAGAAGCTGACGCTGGAAGATTAGGTAACCTCCGCAACAAGTCAATTTATGGTACAGACAAAGTTGGTGCACAAGTCACCGGTGGTGTTGATCTTCTTAGTGATCGCGCTGGTGATCTTTCTGGTCCTCGTACTGCAACGGCCCGTGGTTATGGGTACGCAGCAGCAACCGGATCCGACGCTGCAGCAGGTATCATTAAGTCTACTTTCCCGCTTACGTCTTCTATGACCGAAGCGCAAAAGAAGCTTATTCAGTATGATCCTGATATTCTTTCCAAGATTACACGCGGTGGAACTACTGCTACTCACGCTGTTTGCGTTCTTAGTATTAGTGCTTCTCACCTTACTAACTTGGATAAGGAAAACTTGGCTGCAATTACTTCAAGTAACCAAGTTGCGGCAACAAACAGTGGCGTCGTGTTGAAAAACATTGTATCAACTGTGCCGAATCTTGTTCGCCGTCTAACCCGCCCAGATCCAGATCAAATTGATAATGCTGGTAACGCACATATTCTTTTGACTTATGTTGGATTGACTGGTTCAGGCACCGACGAAATTCGTTGCCCTGTACAGGCTTCTGGTCTTAGACAAGGTGGTGGTCAAGCAGATGAAACCGCTTTGGCAGTATCACTTACTAGTTCTTATCCGCTTCGTGATAATTTTGCGCAAGCCAACACTCTTGGTGCCGTTATCGGCTCAAGTCCGTTCGCGCTTGAAGCAGAAGAAAGAATCCCAGAAATCGACATCAAGGTTGACTCGATTGCTGTGACCGCTATCACCAAGAAGCTCAAGGCTAAGTGGACTCCAGAGTTAGGTCAAGACCTTAACGCTTACCACAACCTTGACGCTGAAGTTGAGTTGACTAGTATCCTTTCGGAACAAATCGCTCTTGAAATTGACCGCGAGATCCTTGCTGACCTCGTTAACGGTGCAACTGCCGGTACTTACTACTGGTCGCGTAACCCGGGACAATTCCTTGACCGCACTACTGGTGCAGAAGTTGGTGCTAGCTCTGCTGCTCCTGACTTCACCGGTACTGTATCCGAGTGGTACGAAACTCTCGTTGAAACTATCAACGATGTTTCTGCACAAATTCACCGCAAGACTCTTCGTG
>MDTB01034935.1_pt1 | contig 17518 bp, 33 predicted proteins | sample 811161 | NCBI WGS metagenome assembly MDTB01 (sample SAMN05326650, study PRJNA326480) | marine metagenome | isolation source: seawater | place: Mediterranean Sea | collected 2009
GGTTCAGATCTAGCATACACAGATTTATTAGTTTGTGTGACTGTATGAGGTGCGTAATTTTTATCTTGATATTTTTTATCTGTTACAAGGTCATCTATTGTAATCTGTGAAGCATGAGTTTGATTAAATTCTGCTACAGCGGCAGTAGATGTGTTAATTTTTCCTATAGGATAAACAGCATTACCACTTAACGGTCCACCTAGTATAGGACTAGTGTCAGCATTAATATTAGCACCAGTGTTTGTTATTGTAATGTTTGTAGCACTTGTGTTATCAATTGATATACCTGTACCACCTGTCAATGTTTTTTGTATTAATTCTGTTCCGGTCGTGTTACCTATTAGAAGTCCGTTTGGTGTAATAGCTGTGGGCGTATCACTTAATGCTGTAAAGCTGATTGTTCCGCCTTGTCCGAATACGGCGTAAAGTTCTGTAAAGTTTTCGTTAGCTTTTTTAAACGCTTCACGGATACTATCACCAGTTCCGTCGTTACCTTCAACCCCTAAATAAATATCTTGTCTAGCCATGTATTAAAATCCTATGCTCTCTCCACAACCACAACTTGATGTTGAAGCTGGATTTTCAATTGAAAAATATGAGCCAAATACTTCCTTTTTGTAATCTACCTTTGATCCAATCAAGTACATAATACTTGCTGGGTCAATCAAAAACTTTCCTTTTGGAAGTTCTATGACTTCATCGTCTTTTTCTGCTTCATCTGCCAATGTCCAATCGTATTTAAACCCAGCACATCCACCACCCTTTAAGGACAATCTGACTGCTTTTTTATCGTGTTCTTCAAGCATTGTAACCATTTGTTCCTTAGCTTGTTCAGTTAAAAATAGTATGTTTGACATCATCTGCTCCTTAGTATTTATATAATCTTTTACAATCCGAATGTAAATAAATACATTATGTTCTTAAGAATTGAAAAAGAAATTCGTTTTTATGTAAGACAAAGCAAATCTGGTAAGAGCCATCCTTACAAGCGTCTACGTAGTTATGCCGTTTTCAAATGCGATGAGTGCCATATAGAATTTAAACGTGAAAAAGGTAAAGTTGATCCTAAAAGATTAGATGATTTATATGTTCACGTCTGCCCTGATTGCGATCCTAAACGCTTTGCCCAAAAAAAGGGCGTCGAACAAAGAAGAAAACTTAATATCCCTGTCGACGCCGATATAACTATTGATGAACTATAATTACTTTTCTTTCTTCCAAATAGTCCAAACACCCCAAGCTATCGCTAATCCTGCCGCGATTTTTGCCAAGGGAGCCATGAATAATATCATAAGACCTAGAGCGATACATACTGCTCCGTCCCATGATGTTCTTTCACTGATTCTAGATTTTAACCATTTCATAGTTTTCTCCTTTGTCGTAAATTTATTTATTGGCCGATTCGAAGAGTTTTATACTCGCTAAATTCTTTGCCTTGCTTTCTACCATTATATCAGCGTAATCTCTAAAAGATAAAGCCCAATCGTTAACAGCATTATTCCACATATAGTCGCTATGAGCACGTAGTTTTTGTTTTTTGTATCCTTGTTCAAGTAACTTCTCCATGTTTGGTAGGGTGTTTATATCATGATCAATTAGTATGTCTTCTCGTGATACAGAGTAGTGTATGACAGGACGCACACCACGCCAACTGTCTATTATGCGAGAAAATCTATCGTCGGTAGGCTGAATATATTCACCTGTTTTGACCCAGTGATGGTGTATGTCAAGCACCAATGCGAGGTGTTTTCGTAACTCCAAACTTGCGTCGATACCCCACGAGTTTTCGTCGTTCTCGATTGTAATTGTGTTTCTCGCCTCCGGAGATAATCTTGGGTGGACGTTGAGGATACCGGCTGGACCCTTACGGCCGGAGATGTGGACATTGATCTTAAAGTCCTGGAATTGTCTACCGTACCCCATCCATCTTGCGACATCAACATGATATTCAAACTCCTCTACACTTCTATTTACTATATCGTCACTATCACTAGCAAGGACAGTGAACTGACCAGGGTGCATACTAAGGCGTACATCAAGACTGCGAGCCAACTCACCGACTGGTGCCAAAGCCTGTTCGCAATATTTACGTACATCAGGTAGCTTCCAGAAATAGCCCCAAGTAGGCTCAGTGTAAACAGGCAAAACATCGGAACCAAGTCTAACCATTCGTAAATCATTTTGTAGTCCTCCTACGTACTTAATTAAATTGTAATAGGATTGAATGTTGTGTTTACAAATATCCCATAGTCTTTCTTCTGCTACTTCTTTTGTCTGTCTATTTAACCAAGCAACAGTTGTTGACCTTGTGTTCAAAGGTCGTTGTATCTCCTCCAGAAGTTTTTTCTTCTGTGTTTGATCTTCGTGCATGTATTTACATGCGAAACCTATTCTTCTCATAACTTTCTTTTTTATTCTCTCAGCTTTACTCTGTCTTGACCATTCTAATCCTTGCTTTAAGATTGCTTCTTCTTCTGGCCAAACTTCGTGGAAATATTTTTTAGTAGCTTCCATGTGTGTTTCCAATCATCTACACTATAACATCTTCCTAAATTGTTGTCAAGTATTACTTTTTTCAAAGGATAATCATTTCCTGCTTTGTCCATTCTATCACCAAAAAAGTGTAAAGTATCGTTCAATTCATCAAAATCATTTATTATTTGGGCTTTGTCTTTGCCATAAGGAAAGATATCAATACCAGTTTCACCACCTACCACTGCTTGTATCGCAGGAAAAAACTTTTGGAATTCTTTAGCAATTTTAATTCTTTCTTTTGTTTTGGTATCATATTCAACATACATTTTACGTTCGCCCATAGTTGCGTTTCTACCAACTACACTAAAGTTTATCATACCTGGCCTTTTCTCTATGTGTAATCCTGTCCTTAAAGGAAAGTCACTTAATCTACATTCAGATTTTAACCATTGCTCTGCTTCTTCAGGCATTTGCCAATCACTTGTGTAAACATTCACATTTCCATCCCAAACATCGCTACCTGAACAGTTATAAACTCTGTCAGCTAGGCTGTATATTTCTTCCCCTACCTGCTCTATTGTTTTTTCTCTATCACTGCCAGTAACAAGATATACATCATTTTCAGCACAGAAGTCTGTAAAGAAAACAGCAAAGTCCATGTCAATCTCTTGTCTACTAGGTGTAAGAGTTCCGTCAACGTCAAAAATAAATTTATCTACCATATATTAAGCATCCTTCCGTTGCCTGCTATAATCATACAACAAGTTATAATGTGTAATAAAAACCAAAATGTTCTAATAATATTGTGTATATGATCGTCTTTCTTATTATTATCATAAGCACGACTTCCCATAGCTTTACACCAATAGTGCCATAGTGTAATCATCTTACACTTCCTATCATCACCAATACAGCAACATAAAAAAAAGCAAATATGAAAACTGGTGTAGCGTTGGATATTTGTTTTTTGCTCATTGGTTGAGGCTTTACATAATGTGATCCCATATAGTCTCTATCCCAGGCATCTCTCCTTGTATCTTGTTTACGTTGATCCACATGTATTGATCTTGGATCTACTTTATAGTCTTCGTTTGTCATCTCCAATTCTCCTTTACCCAATCGTCCTCGACCTGATGTGGATGTGGCTCTCCGTGGAATACAGCAACATTACATAAATCATGGACTATTGGATTTGCCTTTACCTTAAAGTTTCTTATGCCGCCTATCCTGTCCAACTGTGACCTATCTCTCATTTCCCATTTGTAACTGCGTATCCATTCGTCTGGCCAAAACATCCATAAACTTTTTTTATCATTCATCATTTCATATATCCAGTCTTGGTCACCGTGGAACCTTCTCATATTCATTGCGGTGTTTTCCATAAACTCATCATACACAAAAGGCAATGACCCTGAAACTAATCTAAACACACTACTATTCATTCTACTCCAGTCATGCCTAATGCTTCTGTTGAAGTCTCTACAAATTAAAAACTTTCCAGGGTTATACGAAAAAAGATTATCTATATTTTTGTGTATCACGACATCAAGATCGAAGTAAAGTATATTGCCATCTAGGGGAAAATTTTTATCAAAGAAGATAGGTTTGTACCACCAACCACTTACTCCTAACTGTTTTAGTGTTATTGTTTTGATGTTTGAATTTATTTCACGTATGTCGTCGGTGAAACACACAAATTCATATGGCACAGTACAATGACGATTAACCATGTTGTAAAGGTTATTCACATACTGTGCGTTATATTTGGTACCGTGTTTAAGACAAACGACATAGTTTGCCCGTTTATCTACTACAGGTTCATTAACTGCTACTTTAACTGTTCTTTCTGTATCTTTTGCTTCTACAGTATTCTTTTGTGCCTTTTTAGCTCTATCGGCGGCTTTTTGCCTTCGCCTCTGCTCACGAATGACTTTCCACTGTTCTTTTGTGTATTGTGATTTATCTATCTTTGCCATTGTACATGGTAGCCTTATCTCTCGTATATAGCAGAATTAGCACCATGCTCAGCACACTCAACACTCACTACAAAACATCTATCGTTTGTTTTTTCTCTGATAAGTTTATCAGCAAAGTTAAATGCGTGTTCGGCAAACTTTTCAGCACCAACACCATCAAACATTCTAAGTTCAGCGAGGTCCAATGCTTCAAGTTCTTTGAATTTCCCAATGTGTGGATCATTATTATCTAAACATAATTTGTGATCAAAGTTGTCTTCCAACCATGCTTTCAAAGGTTTCAATCCACCAAAGTCAACTGCCCAATTTTTGTTGTCAAGTTCTTTACAACCAAAAGTAAATTTAAATTGTAAACTATATCCGTGTAGCAAGTGACAATGGGAATGATCAGCATTTGGCTGTCTAAATACAGCACTTAATCCTATATTATGTCCATATGTTTTAGTAGAATAGTATTTTCCCATAGTTTACCTTTCCAAGTTTATTACATTATATTATAATTTGTTAATATTGTCAACCTTTATATTTTTAAAATCCCATTGTTTTGGACAATTCCAGTCATCCAAATTAAAGAAATGAAATGTAGTATCTTGATTATATTCAAAAAGTTTACCTATTTGATACACCCAATAAGACCAATCGACAGCATCATCATTTAAAGTTTTATACCCATCTGTGTTGGCATAAACGTTATTTGTATTGCCGCTTTTAGTTCCATAAAGATCAAATCCAACAATCTTAATGTATTTAGACAATGTAGTCGCTAACAATAATGCATATGGACCACTGCCCCAATGAAAAGGATCATCTTGTCTTTTGTCACCTTTGTAAGGTAGTTCTGGTAAGGCAATTACCTGTTCATTTGGAAAATCTTCTATCCATCTATGTCGTGTATAAATTGGAGAAACTCCAGCACCGATAGCTTGTTTAACCATCTTTTTATCACAACAGACCAGATGGTCTACATAAAGGTCTCTGAAGATAGCATTACAGCCTATCTTTGTTTCAGGATAACGGTCAAGATTTATCGTTGTCCTGCTTGTTCCGTTTCCTATTACTATCATTAATTTCTTTTTTGATTTCTTGTATGTCAGTGATTATTGTGTCAAATCTATTATGAGCACCTTTAAGTAAATTGAAAAGTTCCTTGACAGTATCTAAAACCCACCACCACCATGTAAAGGCAATGACAGCAAATACAGTACCTAAAAATATAAGTGCGTGTTCTAACCAACCTGATACATCAAATATCAATACTAGGCAAAGCAAAAATAAAGCTCCTATCGGAGCAACTCTGCCTAACATGTACCAAGAGTTTACTTGTTTATTTACGTCCTTCTTCATCCACCAATCATCCCAAATGTGCGCCATTCTCCAGGAGTGCCTGTTCTTATACAGATCCAACCAACAATGCCGTTTGGCACTGGATCGTCATTCCATACAATATCACCCTTGTTGTAAAGTCCAGTTTTAGGAACATCACTGTTCACTTCAAATTTCTTTCCTTGAAATCTTACTGGCAAACTTGTTTCTATAGCTACATCATTTGGTACGGTGTCTACGCCGACGCCGAGATTACCGTGGATTATAGTATCTTCTTTGCCAGCTACATGAAGCCTTCCTTTACTATCAATCGAAAGTTTAGAATTGCTTGTGCCGGCTAATCTTTCCATTGTAAGAATCCAATTAGAAAGATCATTTAATCCTGACTTTATTTCAGAAATAGCTTGAATATCAATATTAAAAAGTTTTGTCATTATTTTTCTATCGCTCCAAAGCCCTTCCATGTACCAGGATTACCTGGGATAATACAAACCCAACCTACCCATTTGCCCTCGGCTACGTCTGTATTGTAAACTATATCTCCCTTGTTGAAGTTACCTTCTATGGGAGGTTGATCGCCAACTGAAAACTTTTTGGCATTAAATCTTATATCACCCTTGACTTCTAAGTCAACATCTTCGCCAGGATATGCTGTATTGATTCCTAGCTTATCTTTTATTTCAACTCCTCCGTGCTGTTTGATAACAATTCTTTCTTTGTTATCAGTAATTAAGGACATTTTACTTGTTGTCCAAGCACCTACTCTTAAATGATCAAAGTCTGGATCAACAACAAATTCAGCTTCGTCACTAGACACGCTCAATTGTCCGTTTGGTGTTTCTGTTCCTATTCCTAATCTACTTGTACCACTTTCATAAAAAATATAATCGTCTACAGTTAGGTCGCCATCTGTTTGTAAATTTTGTAATCTACCTACAGTTGAAAGGTTACTTTTAGTTATTGTAGCACCTAATGAGTCCTGTGTAATTACAGGAATATTATCAATACTATAAGAAGCATCTCTGTGGAGATCAACAGTATTGCTGATGTAAAACCTATCATCACGCCAAACTAATTGTTTTGTTGCTTCACCCTTTTTACGCCATTGTAAACCAATTAGACGTGTATCACCTTCTACTTGAAAATCTAATGATGTGTTATGTTTTTGATCTGTATATGTTTCGTCTACTCGTAATGTCTTAGCTTTTAATTCACCGCCTATTGTAAGGTTATCCTCAACACTTAAATCACCCATCACATTATCTATATCAGCACTACCTACCGTAATTTTATCATCTTCTACAAGCAACGATGTTCTTGTTGCTTGATCCCTAATTCCTGTACTTCTTAACAAAGTAATTTTGCCACCATGAATAGCATTACCACTGATACTGTTTACAGTAGCATCAGGCGTAGCTGGTGTATCCTTTGTTACAATAGTCTCTAATGCTGATGTAAGTTTAGCAAGACCTTCTCGTATGTTTGTTATCTGATCCATATAAGTATTTATCTTACTGCCTTAAGAAGAATAGTTTCGTTGTTTATCCTACCATTCAGCTTGATCTCGACAGCATTAATATCTTCCAAATAAGTCCTTAACTTCACTTTACCTGCCTCATGGAATTCTTTCAGTTTATCTTCTGGTTTTCTAATAGTTTTTTGTATGCTCTGAGATTCTTTAAACTGTGTAATAGTTGTGCCTTTCACACTTAACCCCGTTCCTTCTCTTTCTTGTTTTAACGGGTCAATTTGATTAGCCACATATTTTCCTATCTTTCTTGTTTTGACATTGAATACCCACAGCTCATTACAGCCTATAATATCAATTGGGTTGATACTTGCTACTTTATACTTGTCATCGGATATTCTAAATTTAAGTTTTTGTACTAATTTGTCCTTGCTCTTAGGCACTCTTTTACGTGTTTTTCTACTAGCTTTGGCCATATCTATCAGCATATTCAAAGCACCCAATAAGTTAGTATAGCCTTCATAAAGATTTTGTAGATCCTTCTTTTCATATATTGAATATCCTTCTATTAGTTGATCAGCAAGGTCTTTTTCTTTTTCTGTCATCCTTTGGTATTCAGCTTTTGTAGGAGGATTTAATACTTCATTCAATTCAACTGCTATAGGTTCATACCATCCAAGCATGACTCTGGCATGGGCCTGGGTAACTTTAGCTGATATAAAATGTTTACTAAATTTGAACTCGTCCTTTTTAAATTTTTTAGGATCCTTTGTCCACTTTTCTATCCATTCTTCAATGGCTTCTGATTGTAGATGTGCTTGTTCTTTAATTCTTTCTTGTATACTAGGTCTGTATACATTACCTTTTTTCTTTTCGGCTTCTTTTTTCTTATCTTCAGTCTTTTTAATTGTGCTACCTACGTTTACAATTTCCTGTATCCATTTATCTATTGTTTCAGAATGTGGCTTGACCTCTCCCATAGTGCCTGCCAAACCTCTCCAGTATTCGGCATATGGTTTATGGTAGTCGGGACAACCCATATTTGCTAATCTACAAAGTCCTGCCAAAGCAGATCTAAATTCTCTGTCTGGACATTTTGATATTGTTTTTACATTATCTTTCCATTTATCAGATCTTTTACAGTATTCTATTATCCATTTTTTATAGGCATCAGTCTTAAAGTCCATCCTATAATGTTCTTGTGCGGCATGCATTCTACGACTGTACTGTTCACCTGTAAGATCTTTAGCATCGTCCCACTTAGGCTCAGTGGCTTTTGTCTTAAAAATATTACCTTTTCTTTTCTTTGCCATGGTAGCTCCAACTGTGATTTTTTAGTAGTATATATTCTTTATATATAAAAGTCAATTTATTTGAAAGTCTTTTTCTGATGAAAAGCTCTCTTGTACATGTTATTAAGGAAGAAATTCATCTTGCTCGAAGTGCCTTCTTCTTCATATGATAATGAATGTTGCCACTGATCTCTCTTGAACGGTATTGCTTGTATCAAAGGTGATCCAGGTTTGATGTCAACTTCCTTTTTGAAGTAACAAGGAAATATCAAATTACTATGATCGTACTCATCTGTGTCTATAATAGCAGGTAACATTACAAAATCAGTTGTAAACTCATAAAAAGGTTGAATAAAAAGTGTACTGTACCCTTTTGGAGTAATAATTCTCCAAGGCAATTTAATTTTGTAATAAGACTTTTTGTTACCGTCAATGTGAACAGGACATTGATCATGGGTATGAAAGGCATTAGGGGCAGTCATATGATTCATAGCAGTGAAAAACTCTCCAGGTCTTTCTACCGGAAAAATCACTTCCGGATTCTCTATATCATCTTCACTTAATATACCTACTACCTGCTCATAAGGATTAGGAATAATGTAGCCAGCAGTAATCATATCACGTACTGGCATACATTTAGAAATATTAGGATCGGTGGCCTTTAAATTAGCATACCATTTCGGTAAGCAATCTTTGGCGGGAACGATAGGAAAGTGTTTTAATACGTGTTTATCATGACTTATGAATTTAATATCATTCATGCTCACCGCCGGGATCACCTTCAGGTAATTCTACCTTATGGGCATTCCCTTTTTTATCCCTATAAATTGTATATGTTCTACCTCTACCATGAGAATGATATCCATCTTTTCTCCAAGTAAAAGCAGATGGTTTGTATTCTGCTACCTTAAATGTTGCTACAGTAATAACAACAGCCGCAACAAAAAATACGTGTACCATAGCACTGATACCAAATGCCATTATACTGTCAGCTATGGCAATTGAAAATACTGCTGACCACATGAAAGCCAAAACCTGCATAATCATGTGTCTTACATTTAAATCTGGAATATGTCTCAACGGATTTACTTCAGCATCCATTATATGATTCCAACAATCTACAACAAATTTTCTCATTTAAAAAACCTTTCAATTAAAGCAATTACAACATGATACGTTCCGTAAGCAAAGATACAAAAAATACAAAACTTAAGAAACTTATTCATACCATCATCAGCCATCACCTCCCAGTGTGGTCTGTTATCTTTACGAAAAATACCCATAATAACTCCTATCTCTTTTCGCAATCAATACTTTTAATTTTTGAAGATACACTTTTACCTCCAATTTTCATAGTAGGTGGATCAGCCTGTATGAATTTATCTTTTGCTAAATTACAATAATAACTTCTACTGAATTCAAACTGTAAATTCATTTCTGGATAACCTGCTATACTTAAAACAACTACTAACCAATACATATCAAAAATCTCCATCTATACCGTTAATTGTGAATGTTTTACCTTTATACCCTGCGTCCATTTTTTCTTTGTCCGTCATTTTTTGGCCGTCCTTACGTTCGCGGGGGTTAAACTTTTTCGCCTGCTTCGAAACCTCGGAAGCATTTGAATCTTGGGAACCTGAGACTATACGTTTCAGAATCTTGAGACTGCGTTCTAGCATCAGCTCTTACTTCTATTAAGTTACCAATGAGACTATCACGTTCAGCCCAGAACTCATCACGTTGAGCATCAGTGAAGCCGCTCCCACAGTTAAGGCTATAATTGTATCCATCGTCTTCTCCTTCTAATATTACGGCACCCAATCTACCTTCATTACGGCCTGTGCCTTCTTCAACCGCAACTACCTTTAATGTTACTTCAATAAATGGTTTTGCCTTCAACCAACTATGTGTTCTTTTACATTCATAGACAGCTTCAGGATCTTTGATCATAACCCCCTCATAACCACCGTCTACAGCCGCTTTATTAAGCTCTACAAAGCGATCTTGGCCTTCTTGGGTGTCTAAGTTAACATCTTCCCAATCCAGTGTTTGTACGTGCTTTAAAATGCTTCTATGCTGGTCTACCCAAGCCTTTACTGCTTGGCTTCTAAATGACTGTGGCTTATCCCAAATACCTTTTTGGAATTCGGATAACGGGCACATATCAAATAGATGTAGGACTGCGTCTTTGGCAACACCACCACTCTTTCTATGAACTTGTTTCATAAGGTCTTGGAAGTTAGCACTCATTACTTCACCGTCCAAAACCAAATCATATGGTGGAGGATTGTCCTTTATCACTTCTTCTATTTCGGAAATGATATGTCCAAAGTTATAAAACTGTTTTCCGTTTCTACTGAACATTTCTACCCTGCTGAAATTACCATGACTGGTATCACCTTGTATAATAGTAATTACCCTAACACCGTCAAGTTTTACTTCTACCTGTTTCTTACCAATCATTTTCTTTTCATGATTAGCTGAATCATGTGCTAATGGACAAGTAAAAATTGGAATTGAATACTGTGGGAACTTCTTTGCTACCTTGTTAACAGTTTTTTCACTGACTCCACAACGTAGATCCTTAATTAGGATTCTTCTATAAAACATATTCCATTGTTCTATGGTAGCAATATCTCTACAAAGTATAATTGCATCTCTGGCATTATGTCCTGTAAGACTGCGATTGTTAAGTTTACGAGCTAATTCTTTAAATGTAGGCCAATTAAGTCCTTGACCGTCGACTTTTGATTCTGGTACTTGCTTTACTCCAAATGTGTATAAAGGGTCAAGTGCCATTTTAACTCCTTCAAAAAATTCATCCAATCCTTCTTCCATGGCGTCTGCCAAAACCAATTCTTTTGCTAGCCTTGAATTATCTGCCTCTAATTTTGTAATAATTTCCTGTGGTTGTGTTCTCATTTGTGCCTCTCAAAATTTAATTATAACTAATAATAACATCTTGCACTTTATTAGTCAACCATTATTTTATACTTATATAACCAAAACGGTTATCATATAAATACTTTGAAGACCCAAAGTAGGGCCACAAGTTACAGAATAGGGCTAATAAATTGATAGATCCGGTAACCGCATTGGCAGGGGCCACAGCCGCTTTCAACACTATCAAAGCAGGATTTTCGGTCGGCCGAGACATAGAGTCTATGGCAGGAGACTTAGGCCGTTGGATGAATTGTGTTTCTGATATTAGGAAAGCTGACGAATACAACAAAAAACCTCCATTATTCAAAAAACTATTTCAAGCAGGTTCAGTTGAAGAAGAAGCCATGGTAGTCTTTATGGCAAAGAAAAAAGCAGAAGACATGCGAGACCAACTTAAACAGATAATAATAATGACACGTGGATTAAGTGCCTGGGATGAACTTCTAAAGACTGAAGGTGACATACGGAAAAAACGCCAGGCAATGGTCTATGCTCAAGAAGAACGTAGACAAAAGGTTTTAGAAATATGTGCGATTATTTTGTTGGGGGTAACCATATGTGGCTTTGTAATCGGAACAGTATATCTTTACGTAAATAGAGGCTACTAATGATCCACGCCTTTCTCTTAGTGGTCTTGATAGGTGAGACCCAACAGAAAGATCCTATGATATTTAGAAGTATAGATGTTTGTCAATACTATGCTCAACGAATTCCAAGGCAGTACGGAAACTATTCTTATAGCAATTTAGTTCCTTTAGAACATAGAGTAACTGCTTATTGTAAACCTATTAAGACGCAAGATGGTCCTCATGTCTATGACCATTAAATTTTGATATATCAATCGGTGCCCTATCATTAATCCATTTATTAATTTGTTCAAACATCACTTTGTTATTATGTTCGTTAAAATGATTATTACGATCATCTTCACCAAGTTTCACTTGTCCGATTGGTTCTGAATTAGAAATATCAGATAGCATACTATCTACAAAATAAAAATTATCATTATTAACTAGTTTATTAATGTTTACAACAGGTTTATTATTTACTACATAACAAAGCACTGACTTAAATTGTGGGCTATATAAAGATATATTACCTATAATCTTTAGTAGTGTATCTTTGCTATAATCAGGATATAGATAATACCTGAAAAAGTTGTTTACAAAATCCTTATATTTTTTGCTATAGAGTTTTATTTTTTTGTTAATATTATCTCTTTTAGAAGGCGTTGTATCACCGTTAACAATATATTTTGTTAGCACTTGATCTCCTACTTTTTTATAAAACGAAAAATTTAATCTATAAACAGAAGGAATGATAAAAATTAAATTTATATCTTTTAAATTACTATTATCTACTTGTCGATTAAAATTTGCGATAGTGTAATTTGCGCCTGTTCCTCTTACACAAAAATTTGTAACATCATAGTTTTTTTGAAGTTCACTAACCCAAGAAAAACTATTAGGATCTTTGATACAGGAAGGATCGCCATAACTATCACCAAATATCCATATTTTTTCTTTTTGAGTCATTAATCTTACCTGTACTGGTGCTGGCACACGGATTCGAACCGCGGACCTACTGATTACAAATCAGTTGCTCTACCAGCTGAGCTATGCCAGCATTACTTGATCAGTTTGTTACAGACATACTTATTGCCTAAGGGAGTCTCAATAGCAATATGTGGTACTCCTGGTGTTGGAGCTCTACACTCTATCTGTTCCCAACTATATCCTTTGGCAAGTTGTTCGTTCATTGTATCTATATATTCCTTATTGTCCATTGACCACAACGCGGTGACCATGACTATAAATCCTGCTAACATAATTTTACTCCTTTACTGATTAATCTAAATTATCTTCTATTTAGTGCACTTTTGTAAGATTCGTCTAAAGTGTTAAAACTTACCGTGTATCTTTTATTTTTATCATTACTTTCTGTATAATGATAGATGTGACTAGGCCACATTACCAATAAACCTGCTTTAGGTTTGATTGAAATTTTTTCTGAATTGTATATACTTTCGTTAACGTTCGTTTGTGTCATTTGAAATATTGTGTTAGGATTTTCTAAAATTAAATTAGCATCACTGTCATTAGGATAATAGGCACCACTTATTATAGATTTTTCATGTCTATGCCTTTTTACTAGTCCTTGTTGTTCAAGAACATTTGCCCAACTGTTTATGATATAGTTAGGAGCAATACCTGCTTGAAAACAGTATTCATTCAAATGATACAGTATTTCTTTTTTTAAATCTGCGATATCCAATCTTGTTAAGAAACAATCTTCTCCACCAACATAACTGCTTACTCCGTTTTCTATTAGTCCATGCCCTACGTTACCTGCCATGTCCATCTTGTTCATAAGCACTTCGTTATTGACAGTCTTCAATTCAAAGGTGCCAACCAGTGTTGGAAACACATTGTTAAAGGTATTGTTCACTAGATGGTGCCTTTAAAAGCAGATTGATTGTGTCTTGGGTCCTGTTGTTGCTGTCGCCATTCATTTGAGTATCCATCAGGATAATCTATTTCTTCTTCCTTAATACCTTTCAAATGATTCAGTCTTGATTCTAACCAGCTGATGGCTGTATGAATATGACCTGTGTCGTGTGGTTGTAGTTGGCTTCTAGCAAACTCTATTTCTTTCTCCAGTATGGATATCCTTATTAGGTTACCGGAAAAATCTTTGTTCTTTTTTGTCATTTTATCTCCTTATAATATGGCCTTCCCGACAGGATTCGAACCTGTGGCCTCCGGTTCCGCAAACCGACGCTCTATCCAGCTGAGCTACGAGAAGTCTTTAGAACACACATGCTACTGCCTTAGTAACACGGTCGTATCGAAAACTACGCCATCCATCAGCTTTAATATCCCAGACAGTAATAGTGCCTTCTTTACCTGGCTTGTCTGTCTTTGGTCTTTTGTCTTCTGGAATCATATCTGTAATTTTCGTACATGTCATAATTCTTTCTTCGCCGTCCAACTTATTAAACGTGATTTCAAATATTGCCTTTTGTAATGCCTCCACAAGTTCCTTTTCTTCAGGAATGCCTTTCATTTCCGCAACTTTTTCTTTAACTAGATTCATTTTGTTTCCTCAACTGCTCTTTTTCTAAACTTAATTTATCCTTGTAGCTCATTATGTAAGCGGCACCACCCAAAACAAGTATAGCACCTGCTTCTGCTATAAGCACCCATGGATCAGCATCTTTACTGTGTAACACAATTAATCTACACAATGCCGTCATTGCAATTACGATCGGTAACGTAACAGGTATCCTGTTACTAATGTAAAATGCTCCTACCATACCTATTATCTCCGCATAGATAAAAAGCAAAAACAAATCTGCTAGACTTATTTTTAAAGTCGATACCATGTTGTAAATATCCATACCAGCCGCTAACATAGTCAATGTTCCTATGACAGCCAACAGTATCTTCTCACTATACAATGTTGTCCAATGTAATTTGCTATTAACTTTTTCTAGATCTATTTTAATATTTTTCATTACCATCCCATGTATCCTTTAAATAAACATCCAACTAAAACCATTATACCTATGAAGAATCCAGGAATCATTACCGCTGGGTGCATTCTCTCCATTATGTATTTGTTTTCTTTTTCCACCTGTTGCCAGTGTGCCTTCTTATCCATAACTTGCTACAACCACAAAAATGATTGCTCCTATAAATCCTGCTAATAAAACATGATTACCTAAGTTAGCAAAACTTTTACCCACTGTATGAGGGTTTTTTGGATCTATAAACTTATTCATTATTTCTTCTCTGCGATATAGTCTGCTAAACCATAGTCAATTGATTCTTTAGCACTCATGAAAAAATCCCTGTCCATATCTTTGGCAACCTTTTCTCTATCTAATCCTATGTGTTTCACATATAAGTCAGTTAGTGTTTCTTTCCAATATTGTAATTCTTTGTATCTAATTTCAACATCACTTGCTTGTCCTGATGCTCCGCCACTAGGTTGATGTATCATGTGCCTAGCATGTGGGAGTATTGCTCTTTTACCTTTTTCACCTGCCATTGCTAGGAAACTACCCATACTAGCCGCAATACCCATCACTGTTGTATGAATAGGAGATTTAATAAACTGCATAGTGTCATATATACTCATTCCAGCAGTAACACTACCTCCTGGAGAATTAATATAAAAGTTAATAGGTTTTCCTGGACTTGTTGATTCTAAGAAAAGCATTTGTGCTACGATTAAACTAGCACTGGTGCTATTGACATCAGTGTCCAACATAATAATTCTATCTTTTAAAAGTCTACTATAAATGTCGTAGCTTCTTTCTCCTCTTGCTTCTTTTTCTATAATAACTGGTACTAGATTAGGCATCTCCTCTTCCTTTCAGTGTTGCTATCTCTTGTGGTCCTGGCGTTGTGAATTCCATTCCTAGTTTATTTCCGACAAACACCTTCCCATTCCATTCCATGTGTATTTTATTTTGTGCTAAAAATACATCTAAAAATTTTTTCTCTTCAAATCTGGCTACTTCTGCTTCAGCAATATTATCGTTATCTGTACAGGTAATCATACATTTATTATCGTGTGTAGGTCTCATGATATTTCCTTTTTTGTTATTCTAAGATAATTTAATCTTGTCTCTTGTACTTTAAACAAATTATTTTCTTGATGAGCTTTAATCTTGGCTTTAAAGTTCAATCTTTGATCTATATTAAATTTAATTTTATTCATAAAACTTACAACATTACCTCCAAAGTCAGCAACATAGTTATAGCTTTCCCAGTTTTGGCTCCATTTTCTGTCTAGTATCTTAAGGTTACCATAACATGCTTCACCATGCTGACCAATTGGCTTACTATCTCTGTACTCTATTCTTAATAGTTTTTTTAATTTAGCATCTGATACTTCTCTTCTTACTAATTCAGGAACATATGAAACTAATCCTAATTGATTTCTTGCTACTGTTGTTCCTTGGATAGAACCAAATACACTTTTTTGAAAATCAGATAATCCATCTCCTAAGAGTTCCATAGAATATCTTTTGAAATGTGTAAGTGCCAAATCAACACTATCAAAGTCTTCGTCTGTAGGAATAGCTTTAACATAATCTTCTGGGGTAAAACTATGCTCTTCATTAAAATAAAATTTAACAATCTCTTTATTAGCAAATTGAGTTGGAGTATCTTCTGAAAATCTTCTTGTTTCTTTAATATAGCCTTTATTGAGTCTATCTGCCATAAAAGCTACTGCTAACGCAGTTTGGGTTTGAATTGCCTGTGTCACTGGTGCCTCTTTTGTTATGAATGTCATATTAATAATATAACAAAAGAAAGCTAATTTGTCAACCGATTTTTTCGTTGTTCCACATTAAGAGTAACCAAATTACAAATCCGTAAATACCAATTAGGGGAAATAAAGCAAGAAGAATATCCATGCTTGTTATTGTGCTTCTCCAGGATCTTGGGTCCATTTTCTTTTACCAAGTTTATTTTTTTCTGCCCAACGAACAAACAAACCTGTTTCTCTACCATGAGCTTCTATCTCCCAGGGCTCGTCCCAATAATCCAATTTGTCTGAAAAGAATTTTCCTTTGTATCTATGTCCTTTTTTCATAGTATACTCGTGTAATTCATCTTTAGCATATTGTTTTACATGAACCATTTCGTGTGCTATGGTTTCTAAAACACGTCTTAAAGGTTGCGAAGCATCTGCTCTTATGTTAAACTCTTTAGGATAACGTTCATCATCTTCCCATATAGCATCACCATATATTTTTTCTTTTTTCATTAGATCCTTAACAAGCTCAATTCTAAGTTCAATTTTTGGATATAGTCTTGAACCAAGAAGTTTTTGTCCACAAAAATCCGCCATACTTTTGACATATTTCTTTTGTGTTTTTGAGCCGCCTCTAGTAGTGATATGCATAATGATCTCCGCAATGAATATTTAAATATATTATAACAATATTTAATCAGTTTGTCAACTTTTTTGGTGGTTGATTTACCAGTTAAAACTATACTTAATTATAGAAATTTTTGGAC
>MDTB01116304.1_pt1 | contig 17517 bp, 20 predicted proteins | sample 811161 | NCBI WGS metagenome assembly MDTB01 (sample SAMN05326650, study PRJNA326480) | marine metagenome | isolation source: seawater | place: Mediterranean Sea | collected 2009
CAAGCCGCACGCATGCCCCCGGTGGAGGCGATGCGCACGTCCTGAGGGTCAGATTGAAGCAACTTAAAAGTTCAAGGCCAACCCCACCCGCACAGTGTACGGAGGAAGGGTCACCCCAGCGGTGGCGTTGCTGGTCACGGTCCCGTCGGGCCCGACGGTGAGCTGGTCCGCGTCGGCCACTTGCACCACGTTGCCGCCGTCCAAGTGATGCATCTCGCCGTACCGGGCAGTCAAAAATTTGCGCTCACTCATTTGGATGCGGGCCCCCAAGGCGTAGCCATAACTGAAGTTGGCTGAAAAGAAGGGCACATCGTTCACTGGGGTGAATTCGTCCGAGCCTTGCGCCGTGAATCTGGCGCCCAAAAGCGAACCGCGGGCGCCCACAAATCCTTCGGCGAAGGGTTGGATTTTGCCTCTCTGAAACAGCGTAAGACGAAGCAAGTAATGGGCATGAACCAGTTGGTTGCGTACCCGAAGCTGACCTTCCATTGTCGTCCCGTCGTCTTGTGTGACGACAGCCGTGGTGTCAAAACCTCCCATAGGCTGGAAGCCGATGTCGAACCCCCCGTCCAGCAGGCCATGGCGGTCGTGCTTCATGTAAGTCAAAGCAAATCCAAACGACTGATCGTCCAACACTGATTCTACTTCATCGCCTTGCCAATCGGAAATGAGGTGAAACCCGACATGCCTCCATTTGTCGCGCGATGAGATATCGCCATTGGATTCTGCAGTGTTGTTGGCGGAGCTGGAAAGCGTGGTTGTGGCAGATTGGCCCACGCTTGGCGTGCTGACAGCTGCCATGGCCAAGGTCAGGAAGAGAAAGCGTGCCGTGTTCATAGGTGTTGATTTTTTGGATTCGCATAATACAGACCAAGCACCATGCCAAGCCTCGAAATTTACATATTTATGCATGAGAGATTCAAAAGGGTTGCACTTCTCCCTGCTTTTTTCGGTTTCTTTGACTCATGCAGGAGGGTGACCGCGTGACACGGGTGTTGGTGACTGGCGCAGAGGGCCAGTTGGGTTCTCGTTTGGTGGAACTCGGCGCTCGCCGGAAGACCCTCAGGATTGTGGGTCTGGACCAGACAGACCTCGACATCACCAACCCATCCTCCATCCAGAAGGCTTTGTCGCGGCACATCCCCGACGTCGTCGTCAACGCGGCTGCTTACACGTCGGTGGACCTGGCAGAATCTGAACAAGAATGCGCCTTCGCCGTCAATGGTGCAGGGGTCAAGCATTTGGCCGAGGCCTGTCGCCAAAACCAAGGGGCCTTGATTCACGTGAGCACGGACTACGTGTTCGGTGAAGTGGAACGGGTGCCATTGTGCCCTTCTGAGCTTACTGGCCCATTGGGGGTCTACGGCGCCAGCAAGCTTGAAGGGGAGGAAGCGTTCTTGGCGAGTGGGGTGCAAGGCACGGTGGTCCGGGTGGCTTGGTTGTACGACGCGCGGGGAAGCAACTTTCTCACGACCATGTTGCGGTTGGCCGACAAACACGGCCGGTTGAAGGTGGTGAACGACCAACACGGGGTCCCCACTTCCGCCCCAGCTTTGGCGGAGGCGTTGCTCGACCTGGCCGAGCGTGGACAGGACATGCCGCAGGGCATTCGTCACTATGCCCACGCCGGCCACACCACGTGGCATGGATTCGCTTTGGCCATCGTGGGGCATGCCGGCTTGGACGTTCCTGTGGAAGCTGTGACCTCTGACGCGTTTCCCACAGCTGCCACCCGGCCAGCATGGAGTGTGTTGGATGGCGCGCCCTTGCACCAAGAGATGGGATGGGCCTTCGAGTCCTGGCAAAATGCCCTGGCGGCGTGCTGGAAATTGCGAGAGGAAGGCTGACCTTTGGGGCCATGAACGACCGGGATCTCTTGAAGGAGGTCAAGGCCAAAGCCCAGGCCTGGACCCAAGCTCCCCACGACGAATACACGCAGCGCACGGTTCGCACGTGGTTGGACACGTGCGACGATAACGACGACGCCCGCGAGGCGTTGATCGACGCGTTTTACACTGACTTGTCATTCGGGACGGGCGGTTTGCGGGGCAAAATGGGCCCTGGCACCAACCGCATCAACGCCACCACGATCGCCTTGGCCACACAAGGGCTGGCGAACCACTTGCTGAAGATGCACGGCGCACCCGCGGCTGAGCGACCGCTCCGCGTGGCCATCGCGTGCGACAGCCGCCACCAGAGCCAGGAGTTTGCGCAAATCACCGCCGAGGTGCTCGCCGCGAGTGGGTTGGAGCCATGGTTGTACCCTGAATTGCGTCCCACCCCACAATTGTCTTGGACGGTGCGCGAGCTGGGTGCGGTGGCAGGCGTGGTGGTGACTGCGAGCCACAACCCGTCCATTTACAACGGGTACAAAGTCTACGCCGCCGACGGAGGGCAGGTGGTCGCACCGGAAGATGCCCAGCTTGTGGCAGAAGTGCGGGCGCTGTCCACAGACCAGCCCGTGGCGCGAACTGAAGACGGCATTCACGTGCTGGACGTCGCGTGGGACGACCGATACCGCGACGTGTTGGCCTCGTTCCGGTTGTCGCCAGATTTGGTGGCGAACGGGTCGGACTTGACCATCGCGTACACGGGCTTGCATGGCACAGGGGCGCTCGCCGTGCCTGCGGCGCTGAAGGCCTTTGGATTTAGGAACGTCCACGAGGTGCCTTCACAGGCGGTTCCGGATGGGGCGTTTCCTACCGTGCACAGCCCCAACCCTGAGGAGGGGGCTGCCCTTGCCGAGGCGGTGGCCTTGGCCAAGCAAGTGGGGGCGCACATTGTGATGGGCACCGACCCCGATTCTGACCGCGTGGGCATTGCGGTGCCCGACGGCGACGGATTCCGTTTGCTGAATGGCAACGAGACGGCTGCGCTCTTGGTGGACCATGTGCTTGCCAAATGGCAAGCCGCGGGCAAACTCGACCGCCCCTCGTTCGTGGCGAAAACCGTGGTGACCACGGACCTGTTGGTGGAATTGGCCGAAGAGTATGGTGTGGCGGTTCGCGAGACCTTGACGGGGTTCAAGTTCATCGCCGAAGCCATCCGCCAGGAAGAGGGCACGCTGCAGTACGTTGCCGGAGGCGAAGAGAGCTACGGCTACCTCGTCGGGGACGCCGTGCGCGACAAGGATGCGGTCCAGAGCTGCTGCCTGTTGGCGGAGCTTGCCCACGAGCTGGACCGGGCGGGAGAGACCATGTTGGGCCGTTTGGCCTCGATCCACAAGCGCCACAAGGCTTACAAAGAAGGTTTGGTGAGCCTGGTCAAGGAGGGCCGCAACGGCAAGGCGGAAATCGACGCCATGATGAAGGGGTTCCGCATGTCCCCTCCCCAGGAATTGGCGGGGGAGACCGTGGTCGAGATCTTGGACTTCCAAACCCGTGAAGCTCGCAACCCGCAGGGGGAAGTGCTCCGCGCGTTGCCTCAAGCGGCGTCCAACGTCATGCAATTTGTGACGGCAGAAGGGTCGCGCGTGACGGTGCGCCCGTCCGGGACCGAGCCCAAAATCAAGTGTTACGCGAGCGTTTCTTCTTCCTGGACCGACGACGTTTCTCACGACGAGATGATGAATCGTCTTCAGCGTCGGGTGGAGGCTCACTTTCAAGCCCTGGGCGTCCGTTGAGGTCCGGCACTTGAAGGTCCCTCACGTCGAGGTTGGGGGCCAGCATGGGCGCCACCGCCTCCACCGGTCCAAGCAAGATGCTCTCGCCGCTGCGGTTGGGAATCCAGCTGCGGGATCCCGTCACGCTGTTGACGAGCAAGATGACGAAGGAGAGGAAGAGCCACATTTTGGCCAGCCCAAACACCGCCCCGGCCAGCTTGTTGACGATTCCCATGGCCACAAGGTCCAAGGCCTTTTCGATGAGCTTGGCCACGATTTGAACCGCCACGACCACCGCCAAGAAGGTGATGGCGAGGGACGCCATGTGGATTGAATTGGCCGACCAGGACAAGTGGGGGGAGAGTTGTTCTGCGGCAAGGTGCGAGCCGTGGGCGGCAGCGGCGATGCCTCCTGTCAAACCGACCAGCGACGCCACGGAGAAGACCAGCCCTTTTGTGAATCCGCGAACGGCGCCGACCAAGAGGGTCAGAAAAATCACAATGTCCAAGGGGGCCAGGGGCAGGTTTTCCATAGGCAGGCAGGCGTGCCGCCAAGGTAGGGGGTAACTTCGCCTGGACGCCATGGCCCTTTCTGAAGATTCACCACGTGTTGTTGTTCGTTCCTGCGCCCCGACGGAGGTGGCTGCGGTGCATGGACTCATCGTGGAATTGGCCCGTTACGAGCGCGCCGAGCATGAGGTGGCCCTGACCGTCGACACCTTGCAGTCGGACATGGCTGAAGGCCGTTTTGAGTGTTTCGTGGCAGAGGCGGCAGGCCAAATCGTGGGCATGGCCCTCCACCACGCGCGCTACAGCACGTGGAAGGGCCTGACCTGGTACCTCGAGGATTTGGTCGTCACCGAGCCCTGGCGTGGCCAGGGCGTCGGCCGTTCCCTTTTCCTCGCTGTGGCCGCTCATGCGAGGTCTGTGAACGCCAAACGCCTCGAATGGCAAGTTCTCGGCTGGAACGAACCTGCCATCGGCTTCTATCAAACCCTGGGGGCGTCCTTGACAGACACGTGGCTCAATGGCCGATTGACCGACAGAGATTTGGCGACGTTGCCTTCGCCAGCCAACTTTGCACCGCATGGCTGAGCAGGTTCAACGTTCCACTCACAAGTTTGGCGGCGCCTCGGTGAAAGACGCCGCAGCCATCCGAAGGGTGGGCCAGCTCCTGTCGGACCACCTGCGGGGAGGAGAGCAGGCCGTGGTGGTGGTTTCGGCGATGGGGAAAACGACAAACGCCCTGGAAGCCGTGTGGCGCAGTTCAGGTTCCGAGCAGGAAGGACGTTGGGGCGAACTCGTGCAGACGCACCTTGACGTGGCCGCGGAGCTCGGCCTTGACGTGGCCGATCGGCTCCGAAGTGTGTTTGAGGCGTCGTGGCAGGAGGCCCAATCGGCCCAGCACGAAGGCTTGACCGAGGCGGCGTACGACGCGTTTGTGGCGGCCGGGGAGTTGGCCAGCACCACCCTTGTGGCGGCTTGGTGTTCGGCCCAGGGGTTGGACGCGGTGTGGTGGGACGTGCGCGAGACCCTGCGCACCTCTGGACCGCACAGGCACGCAAGGGTGGACGAAGGTGCTTTGTGGGATGCTGGGGCGTCGCTCCGCGCGGCCTGCGCTTCGTCACAGGTCGTGGTCACCCAAGGGTTCATCGGACGGCACGACAGTGGCCGGACGTCGACCCTCGGGCGCGAAGGGTCGGACTACAGCGCGGCACTGCTGGCCGTGGCGGGGGGGGCCGAGTCGGTGACCATTTGGAAGGACGTGCCGGGCATGATGAACGCTGACCCCAAGTGGCATTCCGAAGCCCAAACCGTGCCCAAGGTGGACCACGCAGAAGCCCTGGAGTTGAGTTACTACGGGGCAAGCGTCATCCACCCTCGGACCGTCAAGCCCTTGCAGCAGCGAGGCCTGCCGCTTTGGATTCGTTCGTTTTTGGCGCCCGATGGTCCAGCGACCCTCATCGACGACTTCCCGGATTTGGTGCCAGACCAACCCATGTTCATTTGGTGCGACGACCAAGTGTGGGTGGAAGTGGCCACTTCCGACCAAAGTTTTTTGGCGGAGGACCACCTCAAGGTTCTTTTTTCAGCCTTGAATCGAGCAAGTTTGCACGTGCGGATGATGCAGCAGCACGCGACGCACTTTGGGCTTGTGACCGACCGCGACGACATCCGCCTCCGTACGCTGGAAGATCTGCTGGGCGAGGCCTTTCAGGTCAGGCGTGAGGACGGGTTGTTGTTGCTCACTGTGCGCCACGGAGATGCCGCAGTGGTGCAGGAATTGACGGCTGGAAGAGAGGTGGTGGTGGAACAGGTGGCTGGGGTCACCATGCGCCGCTTGATGAGGAATTGATTCCCCAACGCTTGTTTTTCCCAAACATTTGATTCACATTGCTCCAGCCAAGGGATTGGTCTCCTTTGGCGCGGTAGGACGAACGCAAGTTCTTCCTAGTTCAATGTCAAGTGGGGCGGGACGCAAGTCCCGCCTTTTCTTTGGCCCTGGAATGCGGGCATTCGGGACAGATCAGTACTCGTCCTCGTTGAAGAAAAAGTCTTCTTTGGAAGGGTAGTCGGGCCAGATGTCTTCAATGGTGTCGAAAGACTCGCCGTCGTCTTCCAGCTGTTGAAGGTTCTCCACGACTTCCAAGGGCGCACCGGTGCGCATCGAAAAGTCGATGAGCTCGTCTTTGGTGGCGGGCCAAGGGGCGTCTTCCAAGTAGGAAGCCAATTCGAGTGTCCAATACATGACGTCTTGCTTCTGCGCGCAAAAATAACCGAATCTCAATGCGAGACAAGCCCTAGGGCAACCAAGGCACATCGCCTTCGCCGTCTTCGTGGGCCAGCCATCGTCCCAGCATGAACAGCGCGTCGGACAGTCTGTTCAAATGCCGCAGCATCAAAGGGTCGATGGGTTCCGTCCGATTCAAGGCCACGCAACGCCGTTCTGCACGTCGGCACACGGTGCGGGCGACGTGGGCATCCACGGCCGACGAAGGTCCGCTGGGCAGCACGAACGTTGTCAATGCTGGCAAACGGGCTTCCATCTCGTCCATCCAGGCTTCCAATTTGGCGTCTCCTTCGGGGTCCAGCGCCGGCAGTTTGTCCAAGTAGGCGGGATCGGTGGTGGCCAAGTGGCTGCCCATGGCAAACAAGTCGCCTTGGATGCGCGAAAGGTGCGCTGACCACGTAGCCACAGAGGGATGGGTGCCCACGCGTCCGAGGACGGCGTTAAGTTCGTCCAACGTGCCATAGGCTTCGATGCGGAGCTCGTCCTTTCCGATGCGGCTTCCGCCAAACAGACCTGTGGTGCCGTCGTCGCCGGTGCGTGTGTAAATTCGCATGCCGCAAGCTACGACGGGGCGTACCTTTGGCCTTCATGGACGAGAAGCAACTGCGATACGACCAAGCATACATGCGGATGGCCCACGAATGGGCAAAACTGTCCCATTGTGAGCGCAAGCAGGTTGGCGCGTTGATTGTCAAAGACCAAATGATCATCGCAGACGGCTACAACGGCACCCCAAGCGGCTTCCCCAACGTCTGCGAAAACGACGAGGGAGAAACCCATTGGTACGTGTTGCACGCAGAGGCCAATGCGATCACCAAGCTGGCCAAGAGCAGCAACAGTGCCCAAGGCGCCACCCTTTACATCACGTTGTCGCCGTGCCGGGAGTGCGCCAAGCTCATTCACCAAGCCGGCATCGTTCGGGTGGTGTACGCGAGCGCTTACAAGGACCCAAGTGGGTTGGAGTTTTTGAACCAAGCGGGGGTCCAAATCGTTGCTCTTCCTGAATGAAGAACTGGCAACCGTTGGGATTGGCGTTGGCCCTTGTGGTCGGACTGTGGTTGGGCCGGGGTTGTGGTGCCTGGGAATCGGGCCACGATCTGTCGCGCGGCCGCTCGTTCCATGAGCACTTGGGAGGGTCCGGCGACCAAGCCCGGCTGATGAACGTCTTGCACCGCATCGAAGATTTGTACGTCGACACCTTCGACCGAACCCGACTTGTGGACGTGGCCATCGAGGCCATGTTGGACGAATTGGACCCCCACACGGTGTACTTTTCTGGCGAGGAGCTCGCTTCCATGTCAGAGAACATGGAGGGGAATTTCGAAGGCATCGGGGTGGAGTTTTTGATCCAACAAGACACCCTGATGGTGGTGGCCGCCATTCCGGGAGGGCCTTCTGACAAAGCTGGCATCCGCGCCGGCGACCGCATTGTGGCTGTCGAGGGCGAGTCCATCTCAGGCCCCGAGCTCGACAACAGCCGGGTCATGAAATTGCTCAAGGGGCCGCGCGGCACCGAGGTCAACCTGGGCATCGACCGCCGGGGAGAACCCTTCCAGGTTCACTTGATCCGCGACCGAATCCCCATCCAAAGCGTTGTGGCGTCTTTCATGCTGGAAGAGGAAGTGGGCTACGTCAAGGCCATTCGGTTTGCCGCCAACACCGCCCAGGAGTTCGAGAGCGTGCTGTTCAGTTTGGCGGCCCAAGGCGCCACGTCGCTCGTGGTGGATTTGCGGGGCAACGGCGGGGGTTACTTGAACGCCGTGGTGGACATGCTGGACCTATTCCTGGACGAAGGCCAAGTCATGGTCTACACCGAGGGCAAATCGTCCCCCCGCAGGAACTACATCTCACGCCGCCGGGGACCCTATGCAGACTGGCCTGTGGTTGTGTTGGTGGACGAGGGCTCGGCCTCGGCCAGCGAAATTTTCGCGGGGGCCGTGCAGGACAACGACCGCGGCTTGGTCGTGGGCCGCCGAACGTTCGGGAAAGGCTTGGTGCAAGAGGAGTTCCCGGTGCCTGGGTCAGGCGCCCTTCGGTTGACGGTCGCCCGTTTTTACACGCCCACGGGCCGCGCCATCCAAAAACCCTACGACGCCTACGAGGAAGACTTTGACGTGCGCCTGGCGTCCGGCGAGTTGTACCACGCGGACAGCATGCCGCTGGTCGATTCGCTCAAGTACACGACCCCAATGGGCCGGGAGGTCTTTGGCGGAGGCGGCATCGCACCAGATGTGTTTGTGGCCTGGGACAGCTCAGGCACCAGCGGGTGGGTGAGCGAGTGGATTTGGACCGGGGTCCTGCGCGACGCGGTGTTCTCCTGGATGGACCGCCACCGTGCAGACCTTGAATCGTGCAATGAGGTGCGGGACATCGAGTCCCTCGACGCGTGGACCGACGACGTGGTCGCTGTGGTTCGGGAGGAAGCCGAGCGCGGTGGGTGGTCGTGGCGCAACCCCCACGGGGAAGAGGAGGCCAAGTTGCGCCACCGTTTCCAGGCCCAAGTGGTGCGCACGTTGTGGGGGGAGTCGGCGTCGTACGAGGTCTTGATGGACGGCGACGAGGCTGTGGTCCGTGCGATTCATGCCTTGACCGAGGAATCCAACTTCACCCAGGCGAACGGCGCAGTATCTTTGAATTCGACAACCTTTGAATCCAACCAAAACAACGAGTCTCATGGCTTTTGAACTTCCACAACTCCCCTACGCTTACGACGCTTTGGAGCCGCACATCGATGCGCGCACCATGGAAATCCATCACAGCAAGCATCACGCTGGATACACCAGCAAGCTGAACGCTGCCGTGGAAGGCACCGAGCTCGAAGGGAAGGACATTGAAACCTTGCTCCGCGACCACAGCAACAACGCCGCCGTGCGCAACAACGGGGGCGGTTTTTGGAACCACAACTTGTTCTGGGCATGCATGTCCCCCAACGGCGGCGGTCAGCCCAGCGGCGCACTTGGAGAAGCCATTGACCGCGACTTCGGCAGCTTCGATGCCTTCAAGGACGCCTTCGCCAAGGCGGCCGCGACCCGCTTCGGCTCCGGTTGGGCTTGGCTTTGCGTGAACGACGGAAAGTTGGAGGTGTGCAGCAGCGCCAACCAGGACAACCCTTTGATGCCAGGCGTGGGATGCGGTGGACACCCCATCTTGGGCTTGGACGTGTGGGAGCACGCCTACTACCTCAACTACCAGAACCGCCGTCCAGATTACATCAACGCCTTCTTTGAGGTCGTCGATTGGAACGCGGTGGGTGCGCGCTTCAACGGATGAAGCAGTACGTCGTCATGGTCGCCGGGGGCACTGGCACTCGGATGCGCCGGACGACGGCCAAACAGTTTTTGAACGTCAAGGGTCTGCCACTCATGTGGTGGACCCTTCGTCGTTTTCGGGAAGCTCTCCCGAATGCAGAGGTTGTACTGGTCCTGCACGACAGCCTGTTTGAGGAGTTTGCCGCGTTGGAAGAAGTCCACGGCCCCGCAGGGGTGCACAAGGTGGTCCCCGGTGGTGCAGAGCGTTTTCATTCGGTGGCCCACGGGTTGGCCCAATTGCCCGACATGGGGGTGGTGGGGGTGCACGACGCCGTCCGTCCGTTTCCCTCTGTGGCCACCATCCGCATTTGTTTTGAGACAGCCGCCCAGCATGGCAGCGCGGTGCCTGTGGTGCACGTGAAGGACAGCTTGAGACGGGTGCAGCCTGAGCAATCCAGCGTGGCGGTGGACCGCAGCGTCATGCGCGCGGTGCAAACGCCGCAGTGCTTTGACTTGGCCTTGCTCAAATCTGCCTTCAACACCCCGTATCAGGAGCAATTCACCGACGACGCCAGCGTGGTGGAAGCTGCCGGCCATGTGGTGACCTTGTGCGAAGGAGACCCTTGGAACGTGAAGGTGACCACCCCAGAGGACTTGGTCATCGCAGAGGCTTTTGTGGAGGCGTCTTGGGGTCAGTCTTCGGAGGGGCCCAGCGCCGAGGTGTAAAAGGCGCTGTCACCGCGTTGTCCAAAGGTGTGCAAGGCCCACACCAACAAAACCAAACATCCTGCCGCCTGCGCCCAGTCGGCGGCTTCCCAAGCGGTCAAATCCTGGGGCTCCAACCCTTGTTCAAACCATTCGGGCCCCATCCATGCGGCCACAATCACGACGCCGGCATTGTTCACGAAGTGCCCCACCACGGCTGGCCAAATGCTCCCGCTGTACGCCACCAAATACCCGAATAGGGCGCCCAGCAGCAACCGGGGTATGAATCCGAAAAATTGCATGTGAATCGCGCTGAACAGCGTGGCAGACACCCAAATGGCGACATGGAGGTTGCCCGTACCGCGGGCGAGGACGGGTTGAAGTGTGCCGCGGAACAGCCACTCTTCGCACAGGGCAGGCAACACGGCCACCGAGACCAACACCGCCACCAAACCTGGTCCGTTGTCCAAGTCAAGGATGGTCTTCGTCATGGCCATGGCTTGGGCCTCCAGCGCGCCAGCCCACGTGTGAAGGGCCGACCCTGGCACCAGCGCCCATTCGTTGAGCCGGTAGGTCAGGTCCAACACGGGGCTCATTCCAATCGCCAAGGCCGCCGCCAACACCACCATGCCCCACGTGGGAGCCCCGGTGAAAAACCGCCCCAGGTGGTCGCTTCCCACAAGCGCGGCGAAGGCCCATGAAGCGCCGAAGAAAGCCAGAAGTTGGTTCAGGTTGTTCATGGCCAGGATGTCGGACCGGTCCAAGGCGTCCATGCCTGAGGTCACCATGGACTGCATCGCGGCCACATCGCCTCCGGCAGCCCACAGCATTCCTGCGAACGCGGCCACAGCCATGAGGGTCAACACCAGGCAGGCGAGGAACACCACCTGGGCGGCGGGATGCATGGTTTGGAAGGCGCGTTGGATGAAGCTCATGGGCAAGGATTGAAGGCGGCCTCATGCCGCGCTGTAAATTTGCGGAAACTTCGACGAACGTGGCCCGCATCGGAAACATCGACTTGGGAGATTTCCCCCTCTTACTCGCCCCCATGGAGGATGTGAGCGATCCGCCGTTCCGCGCCCTGTGCAAGGATTACGGGGCCGACATGATGTACACCGAGTTCATCTCCTCAGAGGGCCTTATCCGCGATGCGGCGAAAAGCGTGGCCAAACTCGACATCTTCGACTACGAACGTCCGATCGGCATCCAGATTTTTGGGGCGGAGATTGAGTCCATGCGCGAAGCGGCTGCGATTTCTGAATCCGCAGGCCCAGACTTGGTGGACATCAATTACGGGTGTCCTGTGAAGAAGGTGGCATGTCGTGGAGCAGGTGCTGGCATCTTGCAGGACATCCCCAAGATGGTGGCCATGACCAAGGAAATCGTCGACACGTGCTCCCTGCCTGTCACGGTGAAGACGCGCTTGGGCTGGGACGACAATTCCAAGCACATCGTTGAGGTGGCGGAGCGTCTTCAGGACGTGGGCATCCAGGCCATCAGCATCCACGGCCGAACCAGGGCCCAGATGTACAAGGGGGAAGCTGATTGGTCGTTGATTGCAGCTGTGAAGGAGAACCCGCGCATGACAATTCCTGTGTTTGGCAACGGGGACATCGACAGCCCTGAAAAAGCCCTCCGTTACAAGAACAAGTATGGCGTCGACGGCGTGATGATTGGGCGTGCGGCGATTGGCGCACCGTGGTTCTTTCGTCAGGTGAAGCAATTCCTGGCCACGGGCGATCCAGGGCCGGCCCCAGACATGGCGGAGCGCATCAAGGCGGTGCGCACCCACCTGAAGCACAGCTTGGAATGGAAAGGGGAGCGGTTGGGCATCGTGGAGATGCGCAGGCACTACGCGAACTACTTCCGCGGGTTGCCCCACTTCAAGGAGCACCGATTGGCGTTGGTGACTTTGGACAAGCCCGACGACATCTTCGAAAAGCTGGACCACATCGCCGATGCGTTTGGCGACCACGTGTTCGCCTGAGGGTCAAGGCTGGGTGTGGAGGCGCCGCAACAGGAGGCGCACCATCGAGGCCGAGCCCAACCCGCCGACCACCACCACCACGGCCAGCGTCCCCATCACGTCCCCCCAGGCCAACCGCACAGGATAGGCTGGAACCACCGAACCTTCCAAGGTTAGCCAGCCGTAAGTCGCCTGTCCCAGGATGAGCAGCGAGCCAAGCGCCACACCGGCCAGGCCGCCGATCACGTTGATGGCCAGGCCTTGCAAGGCGAAAGTGGATTCCATCTGCGCTTGCGGCAACCCCATGGCCCGGAGCACCTGAAGGTCTTCTTTCTTGTCCAGGAGCAACATGGTCAAGGACGCCATGATGTTGAAGGCGGCCACGACCAGAATGAAGCTCAAAATGGCGAACGTCGCCCACTTTTCGGCTTGGTTCGTTTGGGTGATGAATTTGTGTTTTTCGTCGCGGGTCCTGATCCTGAAGCCATCGGCCTCGCCGTCGGGCAACCTGGCCTTGAGGCGAGATTCCACCTGGAGAGCGAGGTCTTCCTGGCCCCAACCGGTGGCGCTTTTAACTTCAAATCGGGACACTTGATCTTCCCTGGCGAGAAGGGATTGCGCGTCCTTCAAAGGCACCATCAGGTAGCGGGTGTCCAAATCGGCGTTGATGGAAAAGGTGCCGCAGGCGTGCATGGGAATGGTTCGAAACGCCCGTTCGCGGTAAGTCGAAAGCCGCCGCCCACGAATCGGCGCCGACAATGAAAACACCGGCGGCTCCAGTTCGTCGCTTGAGATGCCCAGCTCAGACCGAACGCCCAACCCCAAGCATGCGCACGACACGCCCAAGGTGTTGCCACCGACCATGTATTGGCCTTCGACGACGGCTTGGTCAATCGGGGCCACGCGGGGGTAGTCGGCGCGAACCCCCAACAACGAAGCCACTCGGACGGTTTCGCCATCCCGAGCCACGCATTCGTCCTCCAGCACGGCAGCCCAGGCCGCCACGCCTTCCAAGCTGTCGAGGTGGTTGCCCCAGCTTTCGGGGACCACCTGGCCTGCGACGGGCACCACTGCGAGGTCGGCGTCCAAGGTCCCAAACAGGGTTTTGACCAAGTCCTCAATGCCGTTGAAGGCCGACAAAATGCAGACCATCGCCGTCGTGACGGCAGCAATGACCAGGACAGAAATACCGGAAATCAGGTGCACCATCGTGCTGGACCGGCGCTTGACCAGGTACCGCAGGGCGAGGCGCAGGGGCAACCGCATGCCCGATCAGCTGTTCAATGCGCGCTGGACCTCGTCCACAAAGTCCAGGCTGTCGTCGAGGTAGAAATTCAGCTCAGGCACGCGGCGAAGTTGCTTGCCGACCTTGCCTCCAAGGGCTTTTCGAACGCGCCAGTTTTCCTGGTCGACCCTTTTCAGGGCTTTCTCTTTGTCCGACACCGCCATGAAGCTGAGATAGACTTTCGCCAGCCCCAAGTCAGGCCCGATTCGGACCTGAGTGACGGTGATGAACAGGCCGCCAAACCAGGTGTTGGCTTCCCGCTGGAAGATCATGCTCAACTCGCGCTTGAGGAGCTCGGCCACGCGTTCTTGTCGGATGGATGCCATGCGTCGAAGGTAATCAGTACAAGAATTGGTTGTAGGGGTAACGCTTCACGTGGAGCTCTTTGACCCGCTCGTACATCACGCGGCGAAACGCGTCGTACCCTTCCTTGGTTTTGGCCGACAAAAACATCACGTCGTGGCCCAAGGCTTCGTAGCGCTCTTGAATCCCGCGTTGCAAATCTTCGCGGCTGCGCTCTCCTTCAGGATCTTCCAACTGATCGACTTTGTTGAAGAGCACCATGGCCGGCTTGCTGTCGCTTCCAATGTCGGCCAAGGTGCGCTCCACCACCGCCATGTGGTCTTCAAATTGAGGATGGCTCACGTCGATGACGTGCACCAAGAGGTCACTTTCACGTGTCTCGTCTAGCGTGCTTTTGAAGCTTTCGATGAGTTGGGTTGGCAGCTTTCGGATGAACCCCACGGTGTCGCTCAGCAGGAACGGAAGGTTGTCGATCACCACCTTGCGCACCGTGGTGTCAAGGGTGGCAAACAGCTTGTTCTCGGCGAACACGTCGCTTTTGGACATCAGGGTCATCAGCGTGCTTTTGCCCACGTTGGTGTATCCCACCAGGGCCACGCGGATCATGGCGCCCCGGTTCTTGCGCTGGGTGGCCATCTGCTTGTCGATTCCTGCCAGTTGCTTCCTCAGCAACGCGATTCGGTCGCGGATGACCCGTCGGTCTGTCTCAATCTCTTTTTCCCCAGGCCCTTTCATTCCGATGCCACCTTTTTGCTTCTGCAGGTGCGTCCACATGTTGGTCAAACGGGGGAGCAGGTACTGGTACTGCGCGAGCTCAACTTGGGTCTTCGCGTGGGCCGTGGCGGCGCGTTGGGCGAAAATATCCAGGATCAAATTGGTCCGATCTAGGATTTTCCGTTCCGGAATTTCCTTTTCAATGTTGCGCAACTGGATGGGGCTGAGCTCGTCGTCGAAGACGATTATGTCGATCTCTTCATCCTCCACGTATTCCTTGATTTCCTGCAGCTTCCCTGATCCCACAAATGTTCGCACGTCGGGCTTGTCCATGCTCTGGATGAACACGCGCTGGGTGCCTGCTTTCGCGGTTTCTGCGAGGAACGCGAGCTCCTCCAAGTATTCTTCCAACTGCTGCCGCCGTTGGTGCCTTGTGGCCAGGCCGATGAGCACGCACGTTTCGTCGGGTTTGGCGGTGGAAAGGGGCTTGCGCTTGGCCATGCGTCAGGGTCTAAATGCTTCGATGTACAACGCCAAATCTAGGATTTCCGCTTTGCTCAGCATGGCTTGGTGAGGTGGCATGGTCCCTTTGCCGTAGGCAATGATGGCCACGCGCTCCTGCAGGCTTAGGGTGCTGGTTCGGAGGTCAGGGGCCGTCAGCAAGACGGGCGCCCCGTCGGGTCCGTGGCACACCGAGCATTTCATGATGTAGTTGCGCGACGCCTGAGCGAGGTTGGGCTCGGCCTCAACACGGACACCCACGTTGTTTGAGGGGCCGCCCCCGCAGGCCGCCACCAAGCACATCAAGGTCCCAAACCACACCGCGAGGGGCCGCATGGCAACAGGGTCAGCCGCGCGCTTTCCGAGCGTCGATGAAGCTCTTCACGAAGGTGGCCATGGCATAAACGCCCAAGGCCAGCATGACGGCCACACGCCCCACGGCCGCGCTGTCTTCACGACCCATGGCGCCAGTCAAGGGCTTGATCAGCCCGACGACGACCAGCAGGGTCAGCAACACCGCGACGTGGGCGATGATTTTGTTCTCGTTCTTCACCCCGCGGTTCATGGCGAGGAGGAGCACCCCAAACACCACGGGAATCAAGGCCGTGACGGAAGGAGTGTCGGAGGAAAGGTAACCGTACCCGCCAAGGCCAATCAGGGCCAAGGCGTGAATCAAACTTGCAGTGTGGGCTTTCAACATGTTGCGAAGTTACACCACACCTTGGTCGAGCATGGCATCTGCGACCTTGACAAACCCGGCGATGTTCGCACCCCGCACGTAGTCCACACTGCCGTCGTCGTTGGCCCCGTAGGAAACGCACTGCAAGTGGATGTCCTTCATGATGCGTTGGAGTTTGGCATCGACCTCTTGACGTGTCCAATTGTAGCGAAGGCTGTTTTGGGACATCTCCAAGCCTGAGGTGGCCACCCCGCCTGCGTTTGATGCTTTGCCTGGGGCAAACAAAACACCCGCTTCTCCAAACGCCTCGATGGCCTCCGGGGTGCTGGGCATGTTGGCGCCCTCAGCCACACAGATGCAGCCGTGGGCAAGCAACGTGGCCGCTTCTTCGCCGTTCAATTCGTTTTGGGTCGCGCAAGGCAACGCCACGTCCACGTCCACGCCCCACGGACGCTGCCCTTCCAGGAAGCTGGCCGAGCTGAATGCCGCGGCGTACTCCTTGACGCGGCCGCGTTGGACGTTTTTGAGGTCTTTGATGTAGGCCAACTTGTCGGCGTCGATGCCTTCTGGGTCGTAAATGGTGCCTTTGGAGTCCGACATCGTCACCACCTTGGCCCCCAACTGCAGGCATTTTTCAGCCGCGAATTGGGCCACGTTGCCAGACCCTGAAATGGCCACTGTCTTGCCTTTCATGCTGTCCCCTTTGTGGTTCAGCATTTCTTCGGCGAAGTACACGCAACCGTAGCCTGTGGCTTCCGGACGGATGAGCGACCCGCCCCAGTTCAAGCCCTTGCCCGTCAGGACGCCGGTGAACTCGTTTCGGATGCGCTTGTACTGGCCAAACATGTAGCCAATCTCCCGGCCACCCACGCCGATGTCGCCCGCGGGCACGTCGGTGTTGGCGCCGATGTGGCGGGCCAATTCGGTCATGAAGCTTTGGCAAAAGCGCATCACTTCGTTGTCGCTTTTTCCCTTGGGATCAAAGTCGGACCCCCCCTTGCCGCCGCCAATGGGCAGGGTGGTCAAGGAGTTCTTGAAGATTTGTTCAAAGCCCAAAAACTTTAGGATGCTCAAGTTCACGGTGGGGTGGAAGCGCAAGCCGCCTTTGTAGGGGCCGATGGCGCTGTTGAATTCCACGCGGAACCCGCGGTTGACGTGCACTTGTCCGGCGTCGTCTGTCCAAGGCACACGGAACATCAGGACCCGCTCAGGCTCGACGATGCGTTCGAGGATGCGGGCGTCCTTGTATTTGGGGTGAGATTCCATGAAGGGCACAATGGTCTCGGCGACCTCCTCCACGGCTTGCAAGAATTCGGGTTCGTTGGGGTTGCGCTCGGCAACGCGATCCATGAACGCCTTGATGGCGTTGTGGTGATCTGTGTTCATCGACGTGTAGATTGACGTTCGAGCGACGAATGTAAGTCAGAGGCAGGGTGTTCGACCTCCGTCGACCGGCAAATTGATGCCCGAGATATACCCAGCGGCTGGTGAACAAAGGAAGGCGATCGCGTGCCCGACTTCCTCAGGTCGCCCCACCCGTCCAGCGGGCACCTTGGCGGCCATGCCAGCGAGGATGTCCTCGGGGGTTTGGCCTGTGGACGCGGCCTTGGCCTTTGCCAAACCGGTCAAGCGGGCTGTGTGGGTGGCGCCGGCCACCACGTTGTTGACGGTGCCGCCGTGGGCAGCCACTTCGGTGGCCCAGGTCTTGGCCCAGTTCGCGACGGC
>MDTB01175423.1_pt1 | contig 17516 bp, 19 predicted proteins | sample 811161 | NCBI WGS metagenome assembly MDTB01 (sample SAMN05326650, study PRJNA326480) | marine metagenome | isolation source: seawater | place: Mediterranean Sea | collected 2009
ATAAGCACACGATCGTGCAAAGGTCTAAATTTCATATGTATTTTCTCCTATAAATATTTGTGTAGTGTTGATATGGTGAGTTTTGACTATATTTCAAGAGGCAAAAATCATTAAAAAAACCAATAAATACTGTATTAATAAGCATTAAAAGGAGAGAATACTAAATTGAAAGAACTAAAACACTTGGCAGATATATTCAAAAACTACGATACTTTTATTATCGACCTATGGGGAGTAATGCATAACGGAGTTACTCTTAATCCTAATGCTATAGATGCAGTAGACAAACTAAAAAAAAATTCAAAAAAAATAATATTTTTATCTAATGCACCTAGGCCTAGTTCAAAAGTAATTAATTTTTTACTTAAAATGAAAATGGACAAAAAATTTTTAAATCATGTAATGACCTCAGGTGAAGCAGCAATGCGCGCGATAAACCAAAAAAAATTTGGAAAAACTTTTTACCACCTTGGTCCAGCTAGAGATATTTCTGTATTTGAAAAGGTAAAAGATAATAGAACTGATCTTGAGAGTTGTGATTTTATTTTATGCACAGGGCTGTTTGATGACCATGATAATGATCTAGATTACTATAAAAATTTTTTATTGAAGTATATTTCAAAAAAATTAGTTTGTACCAATCCAGATTTAATAGTTCACAGGGGTAACGCTGAAGAATTATGTGCAGGTTCAGTAGCGAAAGTTTTTGAAGAACTTGGAGGCGAAGTCATTTATTTTGGTAAACCACACAAAGAGGTTTATGATATGTGTTTTGGTACAAATGAAAAAGTTTTAGCTATTGGCGACAATTTAAGAACAGATATTAAAGGAGCAAATAATTTAAAAATTGATTGTATATTTATTTCAGATGGTGTGCACAGAAAAGAATTTAATGACTTTTCTGAAATTAATAAACTTTTAAAAAAATATGAGGTAAATGCAAATTTTTTTCAAAGAGAATTAAAATGGTAAAATGAAAATTTATAAAAATGCAAATTTAAATAAAAAACATTGTAATGGCGTTATCGCTATTGGTAATTTTGATGGATTACATTTGGGTCATCAAAAAGTTATCAAAGAAGCAAAACAAAAAGCAAAAAAAAATAAGATACCTTTTGGTGTTATGACTTTCGAGCCTGTACCAGTAATGTTTTTTAATAATAAAATTAAAAATCATAGAATAAATTCTTTAGAACAGAAAAAAAATCAATTAAAAAAATTTAAATTAGATTTCTTAATTATTATAAGATTTAATAAAAATTTTTCATCACAATCAGCAGAGGAGTTTATAAAAAAAATAATTTTTAAAAAAACAAAATGTAAATATTTGTATGTAAGTAAAAATTTTAAGTTTGGTTTCAAACGACAAGGGAATATAAAAACTCTTAAAAAATTCGAAAAAAAGTATAATTTTCAAAACATTATTACCAAGCCCTATAAAAAAAGTAATAAAATAATTTCTTCCACAATATTAAGAAAGAAAATAAGATTAGGTCAAATAGACGAAGTGAATAAATTATTAAATCGTTATTGGAGTATTAATGGCAAAGTAATTAAAGGACAAAGAAGAGGGCGTAAAATTGGTTTTCCAACATGTAATTTAAGATTGAGCGATTATGTTGTTCCTAAACTTGGGGTCTATGCTGTAAAAGTTAAAAGTAAGAATTTTTATAAAAATGGTATCGCAAACATAGGTTATAGACCAACATTTAAGGGAAAAAATTTATTATTAGAAACAAATATCTTTGGAATTAACAAAAATTTATATAATAAAGTAATTAGTATAAACTTTAAAAAATTTATAAGACCAGAAAAAAGATTTAGAAACTTGAAACATTTAAAAAAACAAATCAAAATTGATATTAAAAAAGCAAAAAAATAATGTCTAAAGATACCTTGCAACTTCCAAAGACAGCTTTTTCGATGAAAGCTAGTTTACCACTCAAAGAACCTGAGATTTTGAAGAAATGGGAAAAAAATAAAATCTTTGATAAACTGAGAAAAAATTCTCAAGGAAAAGAAAAATTTGTTCTTCATGATGGCCCACCTTATGCGAATGGACATATACATATGGGTACCGCATTAAACAAAATTTTGAAAGATATGATTACTCGTTTTCATCAGATGGATGGAAAAGATTCTGTTTATGTTCCAGGTTGGGATTGTCATGGGCTACCAATAGAATGGAAGATAGAAGAACAATACAAAAAAAAGAAAAAAAATAAAGATGAGGTTCCTATTAAAGATTTTAGGCAAGAATGCAGGGAGTTTGCAAAAAGCTGGATCGAAGTTCACATTAAAGAGTTTAAGCGATTAGGAGTAGTTGGAGATTTTGAAAATTATTACTCTACAATGAGTTTCGAGGCAGAAGCTCAAATTGTAAGAGAGTTAGGTAAATTTCTTTTAGATGGAAGTTTATATCAAGGATTTAAACCAGTTCTTTGGTCTACTGTTGAAAAAACAGCTTTAGCTGATGCGGAAGTTGAATATTTAGATCACACTTCAAATACAATTTATGTTTCATTTAAAGTTAAGGAAACTAACAAAGACTTTCTAAAAGACTCAAACATTATAATTTGGACCACTACACCGTGGACTATACCTGCTAATAAAGCATTAGCTTTTAATAGCAATATCGAATACTCAGTTTTGGAAATTGACCAACTTGAACACTTTAAAGACAAGAGAATTGTAGTTGCAAAAAATTTAATTGAAACAATAATTAAAGATTGTGAGATTAAAAACTATAAAGAGTTAAAGACTTTTAAGGGTTCTGAATTTAAAGGAACGCTATGTAGCCATCCGTTTGTCAAAATGGATTTTGACCATGATGTACCAATGTTGGATGCTCAATTTGTTAATTTAGAGCAGGGAACTGGGATTGTTCATTGTGCTCCAAGCCATGGCCCAGACGACTTTAATTTGTGTTTGAAAAATAATATACCGTCACTTTATACAGTCGATAACTCAGGTGTTTACACTAAAGAGGTTCCTTATTTTACTAATACACACGTATTTAAGGCTGACCCGATTGTTATAGACAAATTAAAAGAGCAAAAACAATTACTTAAAAATGAAAAACTTAATCATAGCTATCCTCATTCTTGGAGATCTAAGGCTCCATTAATTTATAGAGCGACACCGCAATGGTTTATCTCTATGCAAAAAAATAAATTGAGAGATAAAGCTGTTAAAGCAATAAATGAAACCATCTTCTATCCAAACAAAGGTAAGGACAGGCTTTTATCAATGATTGAAGCAAGACCAGATTGGTGTGTTTCAAGACAAAGAGTTTGGGGAGTACCGTTGCCAATCTTTATTAATAAAAAAACAAAAGAACCACTAAGAGATCAAAAAATTATTAATAGAATAGCATCTATTTATGAAAAGCAAGGATCTGACTGCTGGTTCACCGACGATGCAAAAATTTTTTTAGGTGATGATTATGATACCAAAGATTATGAAAAACTTAACGATATTGTTGAAGTATGGTTTGATAGTGGCTCTACTCATAGTTTTGTTTTGGAAAAAAGAAAAGATTTGAAATGGCCTGCAGACATGTATTTAGAAGGTTCAGACCAACATAGGGGATGGTTTCATTCTTCTTTATTAGAGTCGTGTGGAACTAGAGGCAAAGCACCATTTGAAAGTATTCTTTCACATGGTTTCGTTGTTGACGGCAAGGGTATGAAAATGTCTAAATCAATGGGAAACGTCATCTCTCCAGAAGATATATTGAAGAATTATGGTGCGGACATACTTAGAGTTTGGGCTTCAGCATCTGATTATGCCGAGGATTTAAGAATAGATAAAAATATTTTAATACAGCATGCAGAGTCTTATAGAAAAATAAGAAATACCTTTAGATTCATGCTTGGAAATTTAAAAGATAATTTTGAAAAACAGAACTTTGAGAAAATTAGACTAAATGAATTAGATGAATTAGAACAATTTATCTTACATAAATTATTTTTATTAAATAAATCTGTTGATGAAAATTTAAAAAATTATAGTTTTCATAAACTATATAAAGATTTGCTGAATTTTTGCACACTAGATCTTTCCTCTTTTTACTTTGATATAAGAAAAGATGTTCTTTACTGCGATAGTATAAATTCAAAAAAAAGAAAAAATTGTGTTATTGTTTTAAACATAATTTTAGAGAGTTTATTAAAGTGGTTCGCTCCAATTTTAGTTTTCACTACAGAGGAAATCTATAGTTTAGTCAATAAAGATAATTCTGAAAGTATTCACGAAAATAATTTTGTAAAAATTCCATCTAATTGGAAAAATGAAAAGTTAAGTGAAAAGTGGTCAAATCTATTTAAAATTAAACAACATGCAAATATTGCAATTGAGGAGAAAAGGGCTAATAAAGAAATTGGATCAAGTTTAGAAGCAGAAATTAAATTAATATTAAAAAAAAATGAATTTCAACTTCTAGATAAATTAGATTTGGAAGATTATTTTATTGTTTCAAAAGTAGAAAAAGAATTGTCAAATAATGATGATATAATAATTGAAGTAAAAAAAGCACAAGGACAAAAATGTGAAAGATGTTGGAAAATTTTAGAGAAAAAATGCCAAAGAGAAAGCTGTCCAATAAAATAGAATTACAATATTTTGATAAGTTTGAAAGAGATAAAAAACAACATTTTTAAAAAAGAAAATTTTTATTTTCTAATTATTATTTTAGTAATATTTGCTTTGGATAGATACTCTAAAACTCTAATAATTAAAGATTTTAATGACACAATTTTCTATGTTAATGATTTTTTAAATTTTGATCTCATATGGAACACAGGTATTGGTTTTGGATTGTTAAGCTTTAATTCTTCATTATTCTATCATTTGATATCAGGGATAATAGCAACAGTAATTATTTTTCTAGTTATTCTTGGAATTAATTCCGATAAATTCGATAAGATATCTTTTTCAATAATTATTGGAGGAGCTTTAGGAAATTTTTATGATAGGATTTATTTTAAAGCTGTTCCAGATTTTATTGATTTTCACTTCGAAAGTATTCATTGGTTTACTTTCAACTTAGCAGATATATTTATAACAACTGGAATTATAGCTTTCATTATCAAAGGTTTTTTATTAAAAAGTAAGGAATGAAAAAGTTTTGTTTAATTATAATTTTTTTTATAATCTTAAGTTCATGTAAATCGATGCAAGAAGCAGGTAAAGTTTTAAGAAATGAAAAAGTAAAAAGCACAGATGAGTTTCTTGTAAAACAAAAAGAGCCACTGATACTTCCACCGGATTACAATAAAATACCAGTGCCAGGAAGTTTATCTAAAGATGACAAACCTAAAGATAGCAATAATATTAAAAAGATTTTAAAAAATTCTCAAAGCAAAGCGCCAAATAAAAATAATTCTTCATCAGTAGAAGAATCAATAATTGATAAAATAAGTAAGTGACAACAAATAACTTAGAAATTAAAAATTTTTTTTTAAATAACCGTATTAATAAATCTCTAAAAGACCAATCACTAAGACGTATAAATAAAACTCTAAATGAGATAAATAATGATTTTGATAATTCAAAAAAAATTTACAATATTTTAAACGATAATTATAAATTTAATTTTAATTCTAGCGAACTTCAAAAATTCAAAAAATTTAAAAATATAGTCATTATTGGAATGGGGGGATCTATTTTAGGAACTGAAGCAATTTACGAGTTTTTAAAAAAAAAAAATCAAAAAAAATATTTTCTTTTTAGATGATATAAACTATGAAAAACTTTCAAAAGTAAAAAAACTGAATTTAAATAAAACTTTGTTTCTTATAATCTCAAAGTCTGGAAATACAATTGAAACGTTAGCAAATGTAATTAGTTTAAATATTATAAAAAGAAAAAAAAAAAATATTATTATAATAACTGAAAAGAAAAATAATATTTTATATTCCTTGACTCAAAAATATAAATTATTTTTTATTGAACATAAAAATTTTATTGGCGGAAGATATTCAGTTTTATCTGAAGTGGGTGCAGTCCCCACATTATTGATGGGGATTAATTTTTATTCATTAAGAAAAAATATAAAAAAATATTTATCAGGTAATAGAAAAAAATTTTTAAAAGAAAGCTTAATAAATTTATCTAGTCTTTTAAATTATGGTAAATATTCTAATCTAATATTTCTAAATTATTCTACAAAGCTCGAGAAATTTTTGTTTTGGTGCCAACAATTAATAGCTGAAAGTTTAGGCAAAAAAGGTAAAGGTTTTTTGCCGGTTGTTTCTAATAATCCAAAAGATCATCATAGTTTACTTCAATTATATTTGGATGGACCTAGAGATAAATTATTCTATGTATTCAGTCTTAAAGATGAAATAAATATCAGGCTAAAAACACGTAAAATTACTAAAGAATTGAATTTTATAAATAATAAAAGTTTAAAAGCTATAAAATTAGCTCAAAAAAACGCAGTTGTAAAAGTTTTGAAAACAAAAAAAATTCCCTTAAGAGAATTTACAATCAATAATGTTAACGAGGAAACTCTTGGTGAGTTATTCTCCTACTTTATTTTAGAAACATCCATCTTGGGAAAAATATTAAAAATTAATCCTTTTGATCAACCTGCAGTAGAACAAGTTAAAATAATCACAAAAAAAAAAATCAGTTAAATTTTCCAAAAATTACTTTTGACCTACCATAATTTTTTGTAATTACAACTTTAATTAAATTGTGAAAGTTATCACTAGATTTTTTCTCCCTATGAACTACAACAATATGATCATTATAAAAAAATTTATTTTTTTTTATAATTTTTAAAACTTCAATAAAATCATTATCTTTATATGGTGGATCTAGAAAAAGAATATTAAATTTACTTTTTTTATAAAATTTCTCAATATTAATTGCCTCATCTTGGTAAACTTCTATATTGTTTAAATTTGATAACATTTGTAAGTTTAAGTTAAGTATATTTAAAGCTTCCAAGTCTCTTTCGACAAATACAACCCCTTTTGCTCCTCTAGATATACATTCCAACCCAAAAGAGCCAGTCCCAGAGTAAAGATCTACAATTTTAGATTTATCAATATTAATTTTTATATTTTTAGAATGAGTTATGATATTAAATATATTTTCTTTCACCGAGTCTTTTAACGGTCTGGTAGTATTTGATTTTATATAATTAATTGTCTTTCCTTTAAATTTTCCACTAATAATTCTCATCGACCTATTACTTTCCATCCTATGTCTTTTCTATAAAAACCACTTTTCCAATTAAGTTTTTTTAACATTTTAATAGTTTTTTTTCTTATATTGTAAAAATTATGACCTAATGTAACAAAATTTAAAACTCTACCCCCTATGGAAACTAGTTCATTATTATTAATTCTTGTTCCAGCATGAAATACAAGAGTATTTTTATTTTCTTTAATTTTACTTAAATTTTTAATAATTAAATTTTTTTTATAAGCACGTGGATATCCTTTAGAACATAGCACAATAGTCATACATTTTTTATTTTGCCAAATTATTTTTGTTTTAAATAAGTTGTTATTTATTGTATTTTGAATAATTTTTACCAGATCAGTTTTAAGTCTTGGTAGAATAACCTGACATTCAGGGTCACCCATTCTTACATTATACTCTATTAAATATGGTTCATTATTTTTTATCATTAAACCAACATATAAAAAACCTCTATATGGATTACGTTTTTTTTTTAAAAATTTAAGTGTAGGATTTACTATTTTATTTATAATTTTTTCTTCTAATTTTTTATTTATAATTGGTGCAGGAGAGTATGCTCCCATACCCCCAGTATTCGGGCCTTTGTCTTTTTCTTTTACTCGTTTATGATCTTGAGCGGAACCAAAAAATTTAAAATTATTTTTATCTACTACTAAGAAATAGCTAGCTTCTTCACCATCTAAAAATTCCTCAAGCACTATTTTTTTAGAAGTTTCGAATTTACCCTTAAATATCTCGCCAGAAATATCTATAACCTGTTTTTTATTTTTACAAATTGTTACTCCTTTTCCAGCAGCAAGACCATCAGCTTTTACAACTATAGGAAAATTATTATTTTTAATGAAATATAAAACTTGGCTCATTTTTTTACAAATCTTAAACGCTGCTGTTGGAATTTTATTGATTTTACAGAGTCTTTTCATAAAGGCTTTTGAGCCCTCTAATCTTGATGCAAATTTATTTGGACCAAAAACTTTTACCTTATTTTTCTCTAAAAAATTTACCAATCCTTTTACAAGTGGTTCCTCAGGGCCGATGACAACTAGTTCAATTTTATAAAGTTTTATCAATGATAAGATTTTTTTAAAATCTAGTATATCAACTTCAACATTCTTAGCTATCTTTGACGTACCTGCGTTACCCGGAAAACAGAAAACTTTTTTTGTTATTTTTGACTCACAAAGCTTTCTACAAATTGCATGCTCCCGTCCACCACTACCTATTAATCCAATATTCATCTAGAGATTTATATTGTATAATTTAAAGAATATGAAAAAAAAAGCTAAACTTATTTTCAAACCCAATTCATTCGATATAATTGAGTCTGGAGATTTCGTCATATGTGCTGTCAGCGGTAAAGAAATTTTGTTGAAAAACTTGAATTATTGGAATGTTGATCTTCAAGAAGCTTACTTTTCCTCAAAAGAGGCCAATATAAGATTTTCAAGTCTTAAAAAAAAATAATATTATTTCCATCTATTGTGAGTCCAAATCCACTGCCTAGGATTCTTTTTGATCATGTTTTCTAATATTTGATTTAATTTTTGTGTAAGTTCAATTTTATTTAAAAATTCTTTCGGATTTATCTCTTTATGAAACTCAACAAAAAAATTATTATCCTTTGTTCTCTCAATATATACTGGAATGATTGGAAGATTAAATTTAATAGCAAGGTGAGCAGGCAATGTAGTAGTTAAAGCAGGTTTAGAAAAAAAATTTACTTTTTCACCTTCGCTAACTCTCTGATCAATCATCATGGCTATACTTGATCCTTTTTTGATAAAATTTATTGCATCTCTGACACCATTAAGCCCTTTCTTGATTTGATTTTCACATACATATTTTTTTCGCAGATATTCCATAAACGGATTTAAAAAATAATTATTAAGTGGTCTATATATTGTTGCAAGTTTTATATTTTTCTTTGTAATTTCCATGGACATGAGTTCAAAATTTGCAAAATGACCAGAAACAAATATAGCTTGATTTTTTTTTTCTAAAAGAAATTTTAAGTTTTTTTCACCCTCTATTTTTATATGGGAAGTATTTTTTCTAAAAAAACCTAAATAAATATACTCGATAAACGTCATACCATAATTTTTCCACATATAAAATTTGATTTGTTTTTTTTTCCTCTTCAGAAATATTTTTAGAGAATATATTTAAATTAGAATTCAAAATTTTTTCAGATTTAAAAAATTTAGCAGTTTTTAAAAAAAGATTTGAAAAAACTAATCTACTTAATTTCAAACCTAAAATTTTTCCAATTAGAAAAAAAACATAAATAAATATGGACTGAACAAAATATTTAATAAATTTAATCATAAATTTTCATTATCTTTTCTATAAATTCATTTTTTTTTTCAAATTTTAGTTTTATCTTCAAATATTTAATTTCTTCAAATTCATAATCTTTAAATCTTAGGAAATCTTTTTCAGTCGTTATAATCTGTAGATTTTCTTTTTTTGCTAAATTTATTAAATTTTGAATTTTAGATCTATTTGGCTTGTAATGATCTGGGAAAATAATCTTTTTTTCAACTTTTAATTTTTTTTCTAAAAGTAAATTAAAAAAGTTATTGGGGTTTCCTATACCTGCTATAGCCAGAAGTTTTTTCTCCTCAAATTCTTGAAAATTAATTGGCTCATATGTTGTATAAAATATATTTAATTGATTATTAATATTTAATATTTTTTCTTCAAAACTAATATTTTTATTTCCATTTATGATTACTATCTGCGCATCTTTTAAGCTTTTTAGTGTTTCTCTCAAAGGCCCAGCAGGGATAATTAGTTCATTACCTGCCAGCTGAGGTTGATTAAAACAAATCACATTTATTCTTTTTTTAATAGAGTAATCTTGAAACCCATCATCTAAAATGACTGTTTTAAATTTATTTTTTTTTGCTTCGTATATTCCGCTTAATCTATCTTTACTTGTAATTAAATTTTGAAAATTAGTTTTTATTAAGTCATATTCATCAAGATGATTTTTATAATACTTTCTTATAATTACAGGATTTTTATTTAATTTTGTTAATTCTTTTGATAAATATATTGAGATAGGAGTTTTTCCTGTTCCTCCAATATAAATATTTCCGATACAAATAATAGGTATATTACAATCTTTAGGATTAGAAAAATTTTTTTTTAAAAATAAAATAAGATAGTAAATTGCAGCTAAAGGCAAAAAAATCGAGGATAAAATTCCTTTTTTTTTGTCCCAAAACTTTGGCTTAATGATATTCATCATATTATAGAATTAATTTTTAAAACTGTATCTTTTAATATTTTTTCTCCTATATTTTTTAATATATTTTCAAAATAAGAGTTCTTTCTTTTTTTGGATTTCAAATCTGTTGATAAGCACTCATATAGCTCTTCAGAACTAGTAATTTTATTTGAGACCTTATTTTCAGCAAGTAGTTCGTATATCTCATTAAAATTATAAACATATGGCCCATGGTAAACTTTACAACCCATTTTTGCTGCTTCAATGGGATTTTGACCACCAACATCTTTAAGTTTTTTTAACATTGATTTACCAATAAAAACACTTTTTGAATATTTGAAAAAATTATTTAAACCACCAAATGAGTTAATAATTATAATTTCTTTATTTTTAAGTATTAAATCACCCTTATTCAAAACTTGACTATTCAAATTAAGTTGTTCACTAATCTTTTTAATCTGCTTAACTCTATCTATATGTCTTGGTGCAATTATAGTGACGATATCTTTGATTTTATTTTTTAATTTTTTATGAGTTTTTAGACATAAAAGATCTTCACCTTCATGGGTGCTTGCTGCAAACCAAATGATATTGCTTATTAAAAATGAGATATTTTCGTTTTTATATTTGCTACTTTCATATGTTTCACAAAATTTGATATTACCAAAACAAAAAATGTTTTTTGCATTCAAGTTTTCTAAATACTTTTTTGTTTCTTTATTTGAGGCAAGACATAAATTAAATTGATTAAAAATTGATTTTGCAAAATTCGGAACCATCATCCATCTTTTATACGATTTAAATGTAATTCTTGCATTAATAATTGATATTGGAATTTTCTTTTGACTTGAAAGAAAAATTAAATTTGGCCAAATTTCAGAGTCAACTAAGAAAATTGCATCTGGCTTCCATAAATCTAAAAACTTCTCCATTAAAAATTTTACATCAATTGGAAAAAATCTATGAGTAGCTCTTTTGAATCTTTTAAGTTCATTTTCAGCTAGATTAGCTGAGCTTAAAGTGACGGTAGTGACAAGAAATTCATAACTACTATTTTTATCTAACTCGTCTATAACTGGCAAAATACTTTTCAACTCACCTATACTAGCGGCATGAAACCAAATAAGTTTTAAGTTGTAGTTTCTTTTTATATTAAAACATGAGGAAAAAAGTTTTTCTTTATATCTTTTTTTATCTTCCTTTTTATAAAACCTTCTCAGATAGATGAAAATTATGATTAGAGGATAAAAAATTAATGTTATAGTCCTGTAAAGGATTCTCATTAAATTTACTTAAGTTGTTTTTGGTATAAAGATTTATATTCCACACAATTGTCCATTAAATAACTATGATTGCCTGAATTAATTACATTTCCATTTTTAAAAACAAAAATTTTGTCAGCACTATGGATCGTTGAAAGTCTATGTGCAATTACAATAGTTGTTTTATTTTTTATAAGATTGTTTATTGCATTTTGAACTATCCTCTCTGACTCAGTGTCTAGCGAGGAAGTAGCTTCATCTAATAATATTATTGGTGAGTTTTTAATAATAGCTCTTGCGATTGATATTCTTTGTTTTTGCCCACCTGATAACTTTACTCCGTTTTCACCTACAAAACTTTCATATCCATTAGGTAATTTCCTAATGAATTCATCTGCTGCTGCAAATTCACAAGCTATTTCAATATCTTTTTGAGAAGCATTTGGATTAGCATATGAAATATTTTTTTTAATTGTATCGTCAAACAAAACTATATCTTGGCTAACTAAAGACATGTGCTTTCTAACAGAATTAAGTTTTACTTTTTTAATGTCCTGGTTGTCAATTTTGATTGATCCTTTTTGTGGATCATAAAATCTGGGTATAAGATTTATAATTGTACTTTTTCCTGCACCACTTTGTCCTACTAGAGCAGTAATTTTTCCTCCCTCAATATTTAAATTAATATTCTTTACGGCTTTTTCGTTAGTCGTTTCATATTTAAAGTCTACATCTTGAAATTGAATTTGGCAGTTTTTAATATTTAAATTCGGTAATCTTTCCTCATTTTTTATCTGAATTGGTTTATCTATAACTGTAAATATTCTCTTTGCAGCCACAGCGCCCTGATGAATCGTCATATTTATCGTTGCTAGTGACCTAACAGGCTGATAGGCCAACATCATTGCAGCTAAAAATGAAAAAAAATTATTAACTTCTAATTCACCTGCATTAATTAATTTTCCTGAATAAAATATAAAGCCTGCTATCATAATTCCAGTTAAAGTTTCCATTATTGGTGTAGCTCTTATTATAAGACTTCCCAACCTAATATTTTTATTTACTAATTGGTTAATAACTTCTTTTGAATTTTTTTCCTCATCATCTTCTTTTTGATAAACTCTAATCATTTTTGATGCTTTAAAAATATCTGATAAAAAAGATATCAATTGACCCGAAATTTCACTAGCCTGAAGCGTTGCTTTACCCATTTTCTTACCAAGATTTTTTGCCAACCCAGCAGCTAAGGGGATCATTATCATTGCAAACAATGCAAGTTTCCAGTTTTGATAAAACATAACTCCAACTAAAAAGATCACAGAAAAACTATCTTTCATAATATTTAAAACTCCAGTACTTACTAATTGATGTATTTGACCAGAGTCATACATAATATTTGAAATGTACTTTCCAGAATGTCTAGAGTCCAAGGTTTGAATGTCAGAAAATAAAATTGATTTTGCAATTTTTTTTTGCATTTCACCTGAAATCACCTGCCCAACTTTTAAAATATTTAGTCTTGCAAAATATAAAGATAGGCCTTTAGCAGCAAAAGTTAAAACAATAGCAATTGGAATAAGCCAAGCCAAAGTTTGATCCTTCTCTACAAAGATTTTTTTAACTGCTGGATCAAGCAACCAAGCAGTTGCTGAAGTTGAACCAGCTACGAGTATAGATAAAAACAAACAAATAATAATTGTTTTCATATGATATTTCACATATTGATCGTATAATCTTCTTAAAATATTTTTTAACTCATCTGACTGCATAAACTAAATTGATATAATTGATAAAAACAAAAAAAGTCCAGCTAAATTATTTAATTTAAAAGCTTTCAAACAACTCAAGGAATTTTCCTTTTTAAATATTTTTAATTGATAAATTAAAGTTAAAATATAAAAAAACATAAAAAGTAGAAATAAGTTTAAATTTATTTTGTCAAAAAATAGACTGATCATAAAAAGCACTGAAATCAAATAACATGCTCCCACAAAAAGTTTTATATTTTTTTTAAACTTTATTGAAGTTGATTTTACACCAATAATTTCATCATCAGACATATCTTGAGTCCCATAAATCGTGTCATAGCCCAATGTCCAAAATATGGCTGATATATAAAGTATAAAAATTTCTAAGTTAATAGAGTTATTCATTGCAGTCCAAGCCATCAAAATCCCCCAATTAAAGGTAAGTCCAAGGAATAATTGAGGCCAATAAGTAAACCTTTTCATATACGGATATGTAAAAGCCAAAAGCATAGAGCTTAGACCCAATAAGATAGTCAAAAAATTAAATTGTAATAAAATTACAAAAGCCGCTAAACATAACAACATTGCATAAAAAAATGATTTAAGTACAGAAATTTTACCAGAAGCAATTGGTCTAGTCCTAGTTCGATCAACTTTTTTATCTATATCTTTATCAACTATATCATTTATAATACATCCCGCACTCCGCATAAGAACTGAGCCAAAAAAAAATAGAATTAAATAATTTAGGAAAAGTTCAGTTTGACTATTAAAATTATAAGCATAAGCTAAACCCCAAGAGCAGGGCCAAAAGAGAAGCATAAATCCTATAGGTTTATTTAATCTAGTTAATTCGATGAAAATTTTAAAATTTAACATTAAATATTACTTGTAAATATCAAACACTATCTACATAATCAATTTGATTCGATATGGATATAGATTACACAGTAGCAGCGTTGATGTTTCCAGCCATTCCACTTATGATGACCATGTATAGTAATAGATTTCATACTTTAAGTGCATTAATTAGACAAATTCATGATCAATACACTTTTGAAAAAAAAGTTCCTCCGGAATGGGAAAACCAGCTTCACGTGCTTAATAAAAGAACAAATTATCTAAAATTTGTTATGGGTTTTTCTGCATTTGGTTTTTTATTCAACATGCTGACCGTATTACTTTTGTATTTAAATCTCGTAGTATTTGCAAGACTTAGCTTTGCATCATGTTGTTTATGTATGATTTTTTCTATTTTTTTGTTTTTACAAGAGATAAGATTGTCTAATTCAGCTCTGAAATTCCATTTAAGCGATATGGACTCAATGAAGAAAGACTTTTAATCATTTATTTAATAAATTTTTTTTAAATAAAGAAATACCCTCTTTAATTTTATTGTTATAAGACTCGTTAAATGTATCAAGTTGCCAACCTTTCATTCTTTGTCTTATTTCTAGCAAATTTTGTTTTTTCCATTTATTTTCAGTATTTTCACTTTTCCAAATTTCCTTTTCTTCATTTGTTCTAGCGCATCCATAGCAATATCCAGTTACAGGATCTGTTTTACAAATACTAATACAAGGTGAGATAACTTTTTCACTCATTAAGGTATCAAAATTGCAGGACCTTTTAATTTTCTTCCCTCTAAATCTTCATGAGCTCGTTTTGCCTCAGAAAGCTCATATTTTTTACATATTCTAATCTTAATTTTTCCAAACTTTACTTTTTCAAATATTTCATCCGCACCGGATTGAAGTTCTTTTCTATTTGTAAAATATTGACCTACTGAAGGTCTTGTAAGATATAATCCTTTTGGTTGAATATCTTTTGGAACGTTTACTGGATCAAGAGGCCCTGATGCGTTACCAAAACTTATCATCATGCCTCTAGTTTTTAAGCATGCAATTGATCCTTGAAAAGTATTTTTTCCAACTCCATCAAATACCGCAGAAACACCCTCGTTATTTGTAATTTTTAGAACCTCTTTTGCGAAATTATATTTTGAGTAATTTATAACGTGTGAATATCCGTTTTCTTTAGCTATCTCAATTTTATCATCAGAACCCACAGTTCCAATTACTTTTGCACCTATACTATTTGCCCATTGTGCAAAAATTTGACCTACTCCTCCTGCTGCAGCATGAAATAAAACAGTTTCTCCTGCTTTTAAATGATAAGTTTTTGATAATAAGTAGTTTGTTGTTAAACCTTTAGTCATTAAAGTTGCTGCAAGTTCATGCGAAATACCTTTTGGAACTTTCACTGCAATTTTAGCTGGGATAATTCTTTGTTGAGAATAAGCTCCTAGTGGAGTAGATGCATACGCAATATTATCTCCTTTATTTAATTCAGTAACATTCGATCCAACTTCGTCTATTTTTCCTGCCGCTTCGAGCCCAATTCCAATTGGAAGTTTTAAAGGATATAGACCTGATCTGTGATAAGTGTCTATAAAATTTAAACCAATTGCATGATTTGTTACTTTTATCTCATCTGGTCCAGGAGATCCAATTTCTACGTCATGAAGTTCTAGAACTTCAGGCCCACCATTTTTTTTGATTATAATAGATTTTGGCATTTAATTTAAAAGTACTTGAACTTTTAGTATTTAGCAAATGTTCCGTTATTATAATCTTGAATAGCCTCAAGTATTTCAGCTTTTGTATTCATCACAAATGGCCCACCTCTTGCAATAGGTTCACCAATTGGCTTACCAGCTATAAATAAAAACTCAGATTTTTTGCTTGCTTTAATTTTCAATTTAGTGCCTCGCTTTAATAATATTAAGTTTGAGTCAGATGTTTTATTATGATCTTTTTCTCCTATTTTTAATTCTCCTTTTAATAGGTATACAAAAGAATTGTGTCCTGAAGGAACATCACAATTAAATTCTTTTCCCTCATTTAAAATTACGTGAAAATAAATGGGGTCAACATTATGATTTTTTTCTGGTCCTTCAGCTTTTTTATATTTACCTGCAATTACTTTTACGATTTTATCACTATCTTTGTGTTCTCCAAGTTCGTCTCCTTTAATATAAAGGTATTTTGGCTTATTTTTTTTCATTTTAGCCGGCATGTTTATCCAAAGTTGAAAACCTAATAACTTTCCTTCTTTCATAGCAGGCATTTCGGAATGAATAATTCCTCTTCCAGTTTTCATCCATTGCACATCCCCAGACGCCATAATACCTTTAGCCCCTGTGCTATCTTGATGTTCAAACTCTCCCTTTAACATATAAGTTACTGTTTCTATTCCTCTATGTGGATGGGGAGGAAAGCCAGCGATATAATCATCTTTATTTTCAGAACCAAATTCGTCAAGCATTAAGAATGGATCGATATAATCTGCTTCCGGAGTACCTATGCTTCTTTTTAATTTTACTCCTGCACCATCTGAAGCGTTTAGAGCTTTAATGATTTTTTTTATTTCAATTCCAGACATAAAATTATTTATAATGAAACTTTAAACTTTATCAAGTAGCTGCGTTAAATTGCTGATTTCATTTTTGGGTTGAAAATCAAGAATATCAAATACTGAGTTATGCCTATTAACCCAGATGGAATTATATCCAAAGTTTCCGCCTCCTGAAACATCCCATGTATTCGCGCTTAAAAAAGTAATTTCAGCAGATTTAATTCTATATTTTTTAACGGGTAGTTCATAAACGCTTGGATCAGGTTTATAAATTTTCACTTCCTCAATAGAAAAAAGATCATCAAATAAATTATTCAATTTATTATTTTCAACTAATTCATTTAGAAGATCAGGGGTCCCATTAGAAAGTATTGCAAGTTTGAAGTTTTTCTTTTTTAAATTTTCTAATACTTCTCTTACTTCAGGATAAGGAGATAAAATTTTGTAAAGACTTAGCAACTCATTTTTTAAATTTTTGTTAATATTGAATACTCTCATTGATTTATCCAAACTATCCTCAGTAACATCCCAAAAATTTTTATGCCTTTTCATTAAACTTCTAAGCCAAGTATATTCCAGCTGTGTAGTTCTCCAAAAGTTTGCAAAATCTTCCCATTTATCTCCAATTTTATCTTTACA
>MDTB01027028.1_pt1 | contig 17513 bp, 21 predicted proteins | sample 811161 | NCBI WGS metagenome assembly MDTB01 (sample SAMN05326650, study PRJNA326480) | marine metagenome | isolation source: seawater | place: Mediterranean Sea | collected 2009
AATTCAAAGGAAGAATTAGGTGATCTCAAAGGAGCTTGCACCGATTGGAGAAAAGCAGCTGAGCTTGGGGATACGGACGCTGCTAAATGGGTAAGAAATCAGTGCTGATATCTGACGCTGTCTGATTTCAACTCTTCCAAAGCATTCCCCGTCAGCAATGGTGGGGTTAGAAAGTGGGCAGGGCGTTATCGAAAAAAAATGATCAAGAATTTGATTCAGCAAAACTGATTTATCGTTCACTGTTTGTATTGTCAATTGCTCCAGACGTTGATTTAACTCCACAGGGACTGGGCAGTCTCCTAAGCCGCTCCCGCAACAAAGTTTCCCAGCGGTCCCGATCCGCCTTTCTCGTTGCCAATGCCCTAGCGGCGGTTTCCACATATTGGCGTAGTAGTTGGGCATTTAGGCAATTCATAGGGCATTTAGCTTTGGAACCGTCCAGAACAGCTTCGGAAGCTTTACTCAGTCTGTGACTACGTTTTTCACTCTTAAGGCCTGATTTCATGCGAATCCTTGTGATGGGCGGAACCCGCTTTGTGGGCAAGCCGCTGGTGGCCCGTCTGCAGGCTCAGGGCCATGCGCTCACCCTGTTCACCCGTGGCAAAAACGCTGTCCCAGAAGCTGTGGAACATCTCAGCGGAGACCGCAGCAGCCATGAAGGGCTGTTGCCTCTGCAGGGACGTGGATTCGACGTGATTGTCGACAGCTCAGGGCGAAAACTCGACGACAGTCGACGCGTGCTGGAACTCACTGGAGCCCCCAGCCATCGTTTCGTTTACGTGAGTTCGGCCGGGGTCTACGCAGCCTCGGAGCTCTGGCCCCTGAATGAATCCAGCCCCACAGACCCCCAGAGCCGCCATGCCGGCAAGGCGGACACGGAAAACTGGCTGCGCTCCGAAGGCATTCCCTTCACAAGCTTCCGCCCCACCTACATCTATGGACCGGGGAACTACAACCCGATCGAACGATGGTTTTTCGATCGCATCGTGAACGACCGCCCTGTTCCGTTACCAGGAGATGGCAGCACCATCACACAGCTCGGGCATGTGGAGGATCTCGCTGAAGCCATGGCCCGATGCATCGACGTGGAGACGTCGGCCAATCGCATCTACAACTGCTCCGGCAGCCAGGGGATCAGCTTCAAGGGATTGATCCAAGCTGCGGCGGTGGCCTGCGGCAGGGATCCGGATGGCGTTGAAATGCGTTCGTTCGATCCCTCCGGCCTCGATCCGAAGGCTCGCAAGGCCTTTCCGCTGCGCATCAGCCATTTCCTGACCGACATCACGCGGGTTCAACGGGAACTGGCCTGGCAGCCCAGATTTGATCTGGCGACAGGGCTGGCCGACAGTTACCGGAACGATTACGCCCTCAGCCCAACCAGCGAGCCGGATTTCAGTTCAGACTCCCAGCTGATCGGGGCTTGAGATAAGCCACGGCTGAGGTCATCGCCAACAGCAGCGATGGCCAGAACAGCCACCAGCCCACCTGAACCAGAAGTGAAGATCCACTCCAACCCGGCGGCCAGAGAAGCAGCAGCAGGGATACGAACTGCAGGATCGTTTTGATCTTCCCCCCGCTTGACGCGGGGGCCCCATCCAAGGCCTGGGAACGCCATCCGGAGATCAGCAGTTCCCTGGCCATCAGCAACCAGATCGCCCAGGACGGCAAGGCTCCCGTGGAGGCCAGCCAGATAAGAGGTGCTGCAATCAGCACTTTGTCCGTCAGGGGGTCGAGGCGAGCACCCCAGCTGGACCCTCCACCGGCTCGGCGGGCAAGCCAACCATCGGCGGCATCGCTAAGGCCAGCCAGCAACAGCAGCCACCAAGCCAATCCATACCACCCTCCTTCGAAAGCGAGGATCAATGGCAAGCCCACCACTGCTCGCGCCACGGTGAGGCCATTGGCTGTGGAGCGGAGCAGGGATGCCAACAGCGCAGAATGCGAGAAGTCGTACCCAAATCATGGTCCTGCAGCTGACGGTCGCTGATGTGATGACTCAGCCGGTGCTCAGCGTTAAGGCAGACACCTCATTGCAGGACGCCGTGCAGCTGATCAGCGACCACCACATCAGTGGTTTGCCGGTTGTGGATAACGACGGAGCCTTGATCGGCGAACTCACCGAACAGGACCTGATGGTGCGGGAAAGCGGGGTGGATGCGGGGCCTTACGTGATGCTTCTGGACAGCGTGATCTATCTCCGCAATCCCCTCAACTGGGATCGCCAGGTGCATCAGGTTCTTGGCACCAGCGTGGCCGATCTGATGCAACGGGATACCCACAGTTGCCTTGGGACCATGCCGTTGCCGAAAGCCGCGTCCCAGTTGCACGACAAGAGCACACAGCGCCTGTTTGTGTTGGATGAAGCCCGTCGTCCTGTGGGTGTGCTCACCAGGGGCGATGTGGTTCGCGCCCTGGCTTCCCACAAGGACGCGTGATCACTCGCCTTTGCGAATGGCGATCGCAATCGGCTTGATCATGCGGAACTCCACATAATCCCCAACGTTCAACGTCTTGGCCGGATCACCTTTGATCCCTTCGCGAACATCAAGGTTGTGAACACCACCGAAGGGACCGCGAAGACTCACTTCATGGTCTTTAGCTGACACTTTCACCACCTCCGCCGTGCCGGTCGCCATGGCAACCCGGGCACCTTGGCGAACAGGCCCGAAGTCTTCAGAGAGAATCATGTCCTCGCGACGAAAGCTGAGGCGTTTGACGGGACTGCGACGCAGATCCACGACAAGACCATCCAGCAAATCAATCGTCACGGTGTCACCAACAGCCAGCCTGGAGGACGAGAGGTCCACGCCACTGGTGATCAGCATGGAGTGACCATATGGACTCTGGATCTCCAACACACGATCTGCTGGGGAAAGACGCATCACCTTGCCCTTCACCTTGGTGATTTCGAAGGCCTGGAGCAGTTCCGCCTTGAGCGTTGCATCACTGTTGACGATCCTCGCCACCAACGGCTGAGCATCGGTGGTGCCTGGAATCCCGTCAGCAACGGCGATGCGATCTAAACCGACCGCTACAGGCTGAATCAAACGAAAGTCCACCACATCGCCAATCGTCAACCTGGGGAAGAGATCGTCACTGGCATCCACCACAACATCCAGGTTGTGAATGCCACCCAGAGGGCCCATCAGGCTGATGCTGCGGTCCTCGCTGGACACCTTGATCACCCGAGCAGTTCCTGAGGCAAGCGCCACCCTCATCCCCTTCTTAAGCGGGCCCATATCGGTGGGCATGATGATGTCTTCCCTGTCGAAACTCAGCTCCCGGGAACCGCTGAGCGTCAGATCGACCACCAGTCCATCCAGCACCGAGACATCGACGCCGTCACCCACTTGGATTCCAAGCGGAGCCATATCGATTCCGACCGTGATGATCTCCTTGTGCCCCTCGGGATCAACGATCTCCAGAACCTTCTGTTCCGGAAGGACCGTTGTGACAGTGCCACGGACATGGGTCACCTCAAAACCGGCCAGCTGTTCCGGCGAAAACCCCGCCCGTCCCGGCGCTATTGATGTCAGAGCAGAGAGAACGGCTACGCCGCTGGCGAGCAAAGCGCGACGGAATCCTGAAGACAGGGCCATTGGCGGAGACAGTCATTTCGACGGCCTGACGCTAGCCCCTTTCAAATAGGTCAAAATGCCTGCGTTGAGCGTTGCAGGAGCCCATGACCATCCGTCCGATTCTGCTGGCATCACTAATCAGCGCCGCCGTTGGGGTTGCTGGAGTGACTCCGGCTCAGGCGGAAACGTCCATCCAGATCAGCCTGAAGAATCGCTACCTCACCCTTTTCGATGACGGCAAGGTGATCGGCAAATATCCGGTCGCTATCGGGGCTCCGGAATCGCCAACTCCTGCAGGAAGCTATGCCATCACAAAGATGGAGCCAGCTCCGACCTATCACAAGAAAGGCAAGGTGATCGCCCCAGGGCCGAAGAATCCGGTCGGGGTGCGTTACATGGCCTATGTGCAGATCGGAACCGGTGAATATGCCATTCACGGCACCGCCTGGCCCAACTGGGTCAAACTTCGCTCCGCAGTGAGTCTTGGTTGCATCCGGATGCTCAATAACGACGTGATTCAGGTCTTCAACCGCGTCAAGGTCGGCACGCCGGTGGTCGTCACCACCAACTGAAATCCCAACTTTCTCTGAACCATGTTCCGTGTTCTGCTGATTGCCGTCGCCACCGTGATGCTGCCCGCAGCAGCCCTCTCAAGCCCCACACAGGAAACCAAGGAAAATGATTTTCTTGATCTGGTGGATGGCGAAGGAAACATTCTTATCCAGGGGATGGGAATTGATGGCGTGAATGCAAAAGCCCGCGCGCAGGGCCTGCGATTTCCCGCTCTTGGATATTGGTCTCCCGAGGGGCATTGCTTCCAGAAACCTGCCGCAGGGGACTGCAATGGTGTGTTCAAAAAATAAACAACTTCTTTCACCAGCCAAAACATTCAAGGACGGACCAGGTGGCCAGCCAAAGGCTCATTTTGAATGCGTGATGAGGCAACACGAGAACGGAATGTTTACTTATCTGGAGATTATCAATTAGGACAAATTGAGTTGATGATAATACATTTCACACTCTCAAGCCATGTATTTTGAATTCAAGTCAGCTTGGCAATAATCAAGTGTCACCCTTCATATCACTCAACAGAACTGCATTTTTTGAGCAAGCAACTTGACCAATTGATTTAAGCAATACCAAGAATTAAACGATCGATATTCACAAAATCCATGACATGACACGGGCGGCTAGTTCACTGCTGGTGGTGGTGGCAGCGGCATGGGATTAACCGGCGGCAGCGGGGGTAATTCCGGCGGCGGCGGTGCTCCGATGAGTTCGTCCTCAACCGATGGCGTGATGTCGTCTTGTGGCGCCTGAGGCTCATCCCCAGGCGGCTTCACGTTCACCGACTCCTCAAGAGTTTCAGCTGGTTGAGGCTGATCGAGGGCGTCTTCGAGCAGGACCGGAGGAGGAAGATCCGGGGGCAAAGGAGGGTTGACGGCCCCACCATCCCAGTCGTCATCCATCTCGGCGGGCTGATCGCGCAGCACCAGAGGATCCGCCGTGATCGGTGGTTCCCGCAGCGGTGAGCGATCGGGATCTTGCTGCGGCTGATCCTGCAGCCCCTCACGCGGCTTCGGGTTGGGCGAAGGCGCCCAGATCATGCGTGCCAGTGGCTCGACCCCCTGCTCCATCACCCGGTTCAACCCGGCCAGGGCGCGATCGGTGAGATGGGCTCCAAAGACCTGTACACAGTCGAGGGGACCTTCACACTGGCTCTCTCCTGGCAGCTTGGGGGTCAAACCCTCCAAAAGGCTGCCTCGCAGTGGGGTTGTTCGCTGACTCATCCGCAGCATGTGAGGCACATGCACAAAGCTGGTGGCTCCGCCACTGATCCAGTTGGCGTCCTCTTCTGTGAATCCCTTCACGCCGGGAATGATGAAGCGGCTTTTGGAGGCATGGTCCGGCATGTAAGCCGCGAGATAGCCGCGCCGGCGGGAGAGATCCTTTGTCTGCTCAAGGGTGAGTCCGTCTCGACTCATCAGCACCTCCAGCTTTCCGTCATCCCGAAGCCCCATCACCATGCGGATACGCGGCAGGTAATACCGGATCCGCTGCCCCATGCTTTTGCTGTAAGCACCCTTGTAGGACTCAGGGGGCTCTTCAAGGTCGTTGAAGAGACTGTGCAGCCCCCCGATGAACGTGTTGTAGGTGCGGCTGCGCTCCTCCGTGAGTTCCCCGTACCCGAAATCCACACTGCCGTCATGTCGGATCCCCACAAAGGCACGCTGCCTGGAGGCCGTGCGGTTCCGCCCTTTCCAAACCCTGGCGCCGAACTTCAGATCACCCAGAGGAACTGTGATTTCCTGTCCTGCGTTATCGATATGGCGCTCGTACATCGGCCCAGACACATAGGCCAGAGCAGCCAGATCTTCGTAAGCGTCCTGTTCCCGATCCCAACCCTCGAGCAGATCAAAACGAACCTTCCGAGGATCCAGCTCGAGGGCGTAGACCTCATCATCCGGGATGTAGTCGAAAGGTTCTCCCCGATCGGGACGCGCGGATGAGTCCGAAGGCTCACTCTCCCTGCGTTCGGGAGTCCCTGGAGCAATCGCCACCAGTCCGGCAAAAACCACCACTGGCAACGCCAGCACAAGCCAGCGTTTCCGCAGGCGTCGACGCCGCGGTCGAGGGAGCTGCGGTGCGGGGCTGGGTCGGGATGTCACGCCGACCGCCTTCTTTGGGTTTGGGGGTGGGGACTGAACCAAGGAACGATGGCCTCATCAGCCACCAGCCATTGGCGGTAACGGTCGCCGCAGTCATGGCCTCCCGTCAACTGTCCGAAGGCTGGAATCACCAGACGAGGACCATCCCGGTCGAAGGCGAAGCACGGAAGCCTGAGCCGATCAGCGCTGCCATGAATCCTTGTCATGGGGTGCAAATGACCACAGACATTGAGTTGATCCGGCTGCGGCGATGCCTCGGGAGCATGGCTCAGCCAGAGCTGACCCAGGGCCTGCGACGGTTGCTGTGGCAAGCCTTCGAACCAGCTGTGCCGGTCATGATTCCCCCCAATCAATGAGACCTCGGCTCCGCTGAGATCAGGCAGGGCCCGCAGGGTGTCCCGCAGCCGGGGCGTCAGACCGACGCGAGCATGAATCAGATCACCCAGTAAAAAAATCCGCCGAGGCTGCCAACGATGGCAAAGCTCAAGCAGCGGATTGAGGGTGCCACTGTCGGCATCGCTGGGGATTGGAATGCCATGGGCCTGGAAGGTTTCTGCCTTGCCGAGGTGCAGGTCGGCAAGCAGCAGCTCATGCCCCTGAGGACGCCAGAGAGCCCGTTGCGGCAGCAACACAAGCTCCTCAGAGCGCCACTGCCAGACGAGCTCTCCCATCAATGAGCCTGGGCAGCAGGATCAAACGCTGACTGAATCGGGAGGCAAGCTCCGACCATCAAGCCCAATTGCAGCCTTGACCCATAGTTTGGCGTGCTCACTGCATCCAAACCACCTCCCAGGCGAAACGCAGCTTTTGCAGTTGATCAGTGCCAACCTGGACCAATCAGCGACTCCCTGATCCGTCCATGACCGTTGCCCTTCTGATCGCCCTGGCCGGCTCTCTGGCAGCGATGGCCGTGATCGTCCGGCGGCTCGAGCAACGATGAACCGGTGATCAGGCTGTCGTTCTGATCCGTCGTCCGATTGATCAATGCTTCATCACCAGTCGCCGTTGCCCTTTTGCCTCCAGGAATCTGTGCCACTGTTCGGTGAGATTCCGACGAGCGGATGATCCGGCCCAGGCCCCTGATCAGCTGCCTCTCGGCAGTGATGGTGGTGTTGATCAGCGGTGCGGCGCCTCTGCTGGCGAAACCGCTCAAGGTCGGCGTGACAGGAACACCACCATTCGTCACCAAAACAGGGTCGGGATTCAGTGGGATCAGCGTTGATGTTTGGCGAGAGGTTGCTGAGGAAAACAAGCTCACCTACGAGCTGATTCCCCAGGAGTCCCCGGATGAAGGCATCCGGGCGGTCGACAGTGAGGCCATCGATTTACTGGTTGGCCCGATCAGCATCACGCCAAGGCGTTTGGCCATCCCTGACGTCAATTTCACGCAGCCATATTTCTTCGCCAAGGCAGGGGTCCTTGTGCCCAAGAGTCCACCGACGCTGTTCAGCCGCTTGCAGGTGTTTTTCGGCAGAGCGGTGATCTCATCTGTTGTGGTTCTGATCGGCGTGCTCGCCGCAGTGGGCACGCTGGTTTGGCTTGCCGAACGGCACCGCAATGAAGAAGCGTTCCCGAAGCCGGCGGTCGCTGGGATCAGCAGTGGGATGTGGTTTGCCCTGGTCACTCTGACCACAGTCGGCTACGGAGACAAAGCGCCGGTGACGCGCATGGGGCGAACGATCACGTCCATCTGGATGGTGATGTCGTTGATCGCTGTTTCGTCCCTCACCGCCAGCCTTGCGTCTGCCTTCACCCTGTTCCTCTCCGGTGCCGCGGACACCCCGATCACATCGGCCAAGGATCTCGCCCAACGTCGGGTGGCTGTGATTCAGGGCACCAGTGGCATCAGGCTGGCCGAAAGCGGCAACATGAACCAGGTGGCGGCACGGAATCTTGCTGCCGCCATTGAAATGGTGAATCAGGGCCAGGTGGACGCCATGATTTTTGATCGTCCTGCGATCCGGTATTACCTGAAACAGAATCCTGAGATGAAGGTCAAGCTCGCCCCCTTCACGCTCGCCGAGGAAACCTACGGTTTTGCATTCAAAACGGGCAGCCAGCTGAATACTCCCCTGGATGTTTCGATCCTGAAACTGCAACGAAACGGGACGGTCGAGAAGCTCACAAGTCAGCAACTCGACTGATCACCGCATGACGGCGCAGACCGTCTTCAATCAAAAAAGACGCCAGATTTCCACAGCTGCGTCCCTCCTGCAGGGCATGCCGCTTGAGATCGTCCATCACCCCCTGCGGCAAGGTGACGTTGATCCGCTCGGAACTGGCGGCATCCGCCACCTCACCTGCGCTGAGGGGGGCAGCCCCCTGCTCGAACCGCTGCTGCAACTCAAGCCGCAACTGCTGGAGAATTGACACCATTTCGTTACTGAAACGTACCTATATCGTATGCAAATCGTGCCAAAAGCGGTTTTGCCATGCTCGCGTGATTCTCCACGTAATCTTGCCAGTCGTTCCTTCGATGCCATGCGTTCATTGCCGCTGAAATTGGCTCCCGGCAGTGACCTGCGCCTCAGCATCGAACAACTGGCTGCAGAGCAACAGATTTCGGGCTTTGTTCTCGGCATCGTTGGCAACCTCTCACAGGCCGCTTTCCAATGCCCTGGCCAGGCAGAGCCCAGGGTTCTCAAGGGTGATCTCGAGGTCATCACCCTGAATGGCAACTTCACGCCCCAGGGCGTCCATCTCCACCTCAGCCTCTCGGACGGTGCCTGCCAGGTTTGGGGAGGGCACCTTGAGCCAGGAACCCTTGTGCAGAAGGGGGTTGATCTACTGCTGGGCATCACGGACCAGGTTCAGTCCAAGACCCTTCAGCCTGCCGATGCCGCCGCGAATCCACGGCTGGAGATCGCGGTTTTACCGGGCTGCCCCTGGTGCGCTCGGGCCCTGCGGCTGCTGAGGACCCTCGACCTCCCGCATCAGGTGGACACCGTGAACGGTGACGACGATTTCAAGCGCTGGCAGAGCCGCAGCGGGATGACGACCTTCCCCCAGGTGTTCGTTGATGGACAGCTGATCGGTGGCTACGACGACCTCACGACCTTGCATGCATCCGGTGAGCTCGAAGCCCTCCGCTGATCAACCCTCAGGAGAGCAACCCCGCTTCTGGTCGCTGAAACCCTGGTGGTGCCAGCCCTGGAGCATCCTCCTCACCGGCTTGGCTGTGGTGGCTGGATCCTGGTGGTGGCCGCAACGCATCTGGATCACGCTGCCCCTGGGAGTTGCTGTTGCCGCCTGGTGGACCTTGTTTCTGGTGCTTGTTCCTGCGGCGTATCGCAACGGCAACCTCAACGAGATCGAATGACCAAACACCAGCCGCTGCAACGCTTGGATCAGGATCTGTTCGATCGAGTAGCGAAAGAGGCACGCCAGGGGCGCCGGCTGCGCATGAATCACAACCTGCATCAGGCGAACGACCTTGTTCAGCGGTTCATCAATGTGCTCCAACCAGGAACCTATGTGCGCCCCCATCGCCATCTCCGCGACCAAGAGGGGGAAGGATTTGAGTGCTTTCTCGTGCTCCAGGGAGCTGTGGGACTTCTTTTGCTGAACCAACAGGGTGAGGTCATCCATCAGGAGCGCCTCGATGCCTCTGGACCTCTACGGGGCATCGAACTGGCTGAGAGTCAGCTTCACACTCTGGTGGCTCTGGAGGATGACACCGTCATTTTCGAGCTGAAGCAGGGGCCCTACCAACCAAGCAGCGACAAGGACTTTCTGGCTGGATTCCCACTGGAAAACACACCTGACGCAGAAACTCAGGAACAACGCTGGCGTGATCTGTTCACATAGTCAGGAGGGAACTGATCGGGACGCCTCCCTGAACCGGTGCTTTTCATCCAACAGCTCACTTTCAAGCTGCTCGATCAGGCGGGAGACCAGGGCCTGGAATTCAGGCTGACATCCTCGAAATGCCGCTTTGTGGCGAATCGGTTCGTTGCGCGTGCGCAGATCTGTGAGCATCAGCTCAAGAGCGTCGATCTTGGCGTTGCTGTTCATGCCTGGCAGGCGACCGGAAGGGAGGTTATGACACGGCTCCTGCGCTATTGCACAGCGTGTTGAGCGGAACCTCCGAAAAGGCGGCCTGAGACCAATCCAAGCGATGGACGGCCAGGTTGCGACACATCGTCAGATCCCAAGTTCCCGCAACAGTTCAGCCTGAGCCTGACGACCCAGAACGGCGTGGGCAGCCAGAGCACCACTCGCCGCCACGGGGGGAATGCCGATCCCGGGGAAGGTGCTGGCTCCACACATCCACAGTCCTGACAGAGGTGTTGTCACACCTGGGAAGAGTCCCTTCGCCGCTGAGAGGGCAGGGCCGTAACTGCCTTCATGGACATTGAGAAAGCGACTGTGACTGAGGGGGGATCCCTCCATCACCACCTTGCAGCGATCGCGAATGTCCGGGATCTGCTGCTCCAGCACCGTCCAGAACACCTGACAGCGTTTGCTCTTCAGGCTGTTGTAAGCCTCACTTCCCCGTTTCAGGTCTCGCCAGAGCTGCCAAGGCTCATTGGCCGGCGTATAGCCATGCAGCACATGCTGGCCGGACGGGGCCATCCCGGGATCCAGCACCGATGGGACGGACAGAACCACAGCATTGCGTTCCGCCGTGATGCCACGCCGCCAATCCCCCACCCACACGGTATGGATCGGAAGATCCTCCAGGCCATCGGCGGCAAAGCCGAGATGAAGATGCAGAAAGGACTGGCATGGCGGCGTGCCTGCCCTCTGGCGCTGCCAACTTCTGGCGACATCATCCGGCAACAGGGCCAGCGTGCTCCAGATGTCAGCGTTGCTGACAACAGCATCGGCCTGGATCCGCTCACCACTGCTCAGGGTCACGCCACAGACACGATCGGCATCGAGCTGGAGGGCTGCGACGCGGCTGCCGCAGCGCAGGGAACCGCCGTGTCGCTCCAGACCTTCAACAAGAGCCGCTGCGACCGCGGCACTTCCGCCAACGGGGTAATCCAGATGAGCATCCGGCTGGAACCATTCCCCGAACAAGGTGGCCATCGCAGCGGCGTTGGTGTCTGCCGTGGGCATGCCGCTGATCAGAAAGCAGAGCAGATCCACCCAGTTGCGCAGGAACGGATCTTGAAGGTGGCGATTTACAAGCGGGCCAAAACTTCCCGCCAGATGACGCATGGCGGGGAGATGGGGCAGTAACTGACGGCCCCTGCTCCACATCTGCTGCAACACCTCAGCTCCAGGACGCAGGCTGAGCAGGGGCAAAGCGGCGGCGGCGGCGGCAATCGGCTGCAGCACCTCGCCGAACGCCTGCCACTCGGAAACAGCCTGCGGTCCGCGCAGATCCCTGACCACTGCCTCGAAGTCTTGACTGCCAACGCCGACACGCAGCTGCCCCTCCGGCAGCAGAACATCCCAGTCGCTGTATCGAATCACAGGCAGAGGCTGGTCCAGAGCCCTGAGAATCTGCGCAAGTGGATTCGTGGTGGGCCAGCCACTCAGACCACTCCAGAGCGAAGGTCCGGACTCGAACTGATAGCCATCACGCTCAAAACCATGGGCCGCACCGCCGGGCTGGCTGTGGGCTTCAAGCACCAGGACCTCTTTACCGGCACGTGCACACAGACCGGCGCAGCAGAGACCTCCGATACCACTACCAATCACCACCACGTCGACTTTGCCGCTCACCCGCCGACCAGCGCTTTGGTCATCATTGTGTCCACTGCCTTGCGATGGTGCCGTCACGTTTCTGGTTTCCGGTGCTGCTTCTGGGCATGGCCTGGTGCCAGGAACTTGCGGATCAACTGCTGTTCTCTGGTCAGTGGAATCTGCCGATGGGTCCCGGACTGCCGATCTGGGGTGTGATCACAGCCCCCTTCAGCCATTCCGGTTTTGCCCATCTGATCTCCAACAGTGTTGTTTTCTTGCCCTTGAGCTGGCTGGTGCTGACCCGTGGGATCAAGGACTACCTGGCGGTCTGGGCGTCGGTGATCACCATCAACATTCCAGTCGCCCTGGCCTGGCCCTCAGTCAGCCATGGTTTGTCGGGAGTGATCTATGGCCTGCTCGGCTATCTGCTGTTGATCGGCTGGCTCGAGCGCAGGATTCTTCCACTCCTGCTGGGGGTGTTGGCGTTCTGGCTCTATGGCTCCGCCCTGGTAGCTCTGATCCCAGGGGTATCACCTGCAGGCGTGAGCTGGATCGGTCACGCCGCTGGATTTCTAGGTGGCTTTCTCGCCGCTCTGGCGGTGTACCGGGAACCCCTAAATAACAGCACCCTGCCCTGAACATCGAGATCCATGTTCACGCCAAGCTGGCATCAACATCAACAATGTCTGGTGAAGTCAGTTCTTCCAGGGAGCGATAGGAATATCCCCCGGAACTATTTCCGTACGGCACAGTCGAGGCATTGCTTTGAGTTTCAGACTCATCAGACATTGGAGTGAAATTCGTTTCCTTTCCTTCTTTCGAAGAGTCGGAATAGGATGATTTCGTTGGCCGTGCCTTAATCAAAAAGTCACCAACCATGGATTCATGGGCAGTGCAATAGAAAAACAGCCGTCCTGAGTCTTCAAAATCGGATCGGAATTTTTTGCCGATACTGAGCTTGAACGATTCTTCTCCTGAAATTCCATCATCGAAACTCCCATCCCCTTTGATCTTGATGGCCTTTGAGTGTCTTTGATTGAAACCAACATCGCTGATGTAAAAAGGATGCGACTCAGCCATCTCTTCACGGCTAAACACGTAGGTTTTCTTTGGATTGATCTTTAAATTCTTGATTACCTTTCCCTTGGAATTTTTAAACGTATAAAAAGGGGCGTTTAAATCCCCCGCACTAACAAAAATCTCAATCGGCTGTTTTTTTGCGGATCGTTCCAAACCCGCCGACGCGTTGGGAGAATGCTGTGAACAGCCAGACATGGTGTTTTGGTCAAGTGGCGATAAATTAGCGATTAGGTTTAACTGTCGGCGGCAACACCTTGTCTCAAGCTGTCTGCCGGAACTGCGGCAGCCGTTCCTTCCGGGCAGATCGTTCTCTGGGCGGTCGACTGATCTGCCAGAGCTGCGGGACGCCCGCAGGATCGCGTCCGGTGCGCGCGCCTTCGGTCCGAACAGGGCGACGTCGACCCAAGCTGTGGCTGACGCTGCTGGTCATCACCATTGTTGTGTTGGTGGTTCTGTCGGCTCTCTGAACCTGTGGTTAGGCCAGCAACATGCTCACCACTTCACGGGTGTTCGTTGAGAGCTCAGCGGACGCCAGTGCCTCGATCGCTGTGCGCATCTCCTGCTGCCGTTGCGTGCCATAACTGCGCCAACGGCTGAACACCTTGGCCATTCGAGAGGCAGTGACCGGATTGCGCTTGTCCACTGCAGCAATCTGCTCAGCCATGAAGCGGTAGCCATGGCCTCCGGCGGCATGAAAGACCAGCACATTGGCTGCAAAGCCGCCGAGCACCGCTCGCAGCGAGTTGGGAGCGAGCGGATCGAAACGTGGATGCTGCATCAGAGCTTGCACCCTCTCCAGGCCATCCGGTCTCGGCATCGACGCTTCCTGGGCAAACCATGAATCGAGAATGACCGGCCGGTCCTGCCAGCGATCGAAGAACACTGCCGACGCTTCTTCGCGTTCCCGGCAGGCAATTGGATGCAATGCCCTTAGGGCGGCACGCGCCAGTGTCATTGAAGAACCAGACACCGCCTCCAGTGCCTGCTTGCGTGACTCCTGATGACCAGCGGCCACGAGCCAACTCCAGGCAACGGCCGTGAGCTGGCGTTCTCCCTGCCCTTTAGGCCAGGATTGATCCCAGCCCGTTTGGCAGCGCTGGAGCAACGCCTGCATCGGCTGTTCCAGGCGAGCGCCCAGGGCAGCACGAAGATCAAGTACCGCCTGGAAGAGCGCGGGGGGATCCACTGGAGACTGAAGCGCTTCCAATTCCGCCAGGCCCGGCAGGCTGAGCAGGGTTGCCAACTCTGAGCCCTGGGACAGGTCTGCCTCGACCAACCGCTGGTTGATCGACGATGTGAGCGCCTCCTCGACATCAGACTTGACTGACCCGGCGGAGCGAGCCAGCAGAACCTGCCGGAACAAGCGCTGGCCAGCATCCCAGCGGCTGAAGGGGTCGTTATCAGCAGCGAGAATCTGCAGGTTCTCTGCCAACGGCATCTCCATGGTCAGCGTCACCGGCGCTGAAAAGCCACGCAGGATGGACAGCGCCGGAGGCTGAGCCTGCGGGGTCGTTGTGATGGAGAGGCTGGCCTCCTCGGCGTCCAGGATGAACAGCTGCTCATCCGTGAGAGGACCATCGGGACCGATCAGGGCCAGAGCCACAGGCAGAACCAAGGGATCTTTCTGCTTCTGCCCGGGGGTTGCAGGCGTGGTCTGGCGGAAATGCAGGGTTAGCTCACCACGTTCGGGCTCCCAGTGACGCTCAACCTGGAGTTCAGGTGTGCCGGCCTGGTGATACCAACGACGAAACCTCTCAGGATCAAACCCGAGAGCTTCTCCATCCGCAGAGGCTCCGGAAAGAACGGAGTCGACAAAATCCTCCGTCGTCGCAGCGGTCCCATCAAATCGACTCACATAGGTCGCCATTCCCTTCATGAACCGCTCCTGACCCAGCAGTGTGCGCAGCATGCGGATCAGTTCAGCTCCCTTCTCATAGATCGTTGTTGTGTAAAAGTTATCGATCGCCTGGTATTCACTGGGTTTGACGGGATGGGCTGTCGGCCCTGCATCTTCCCGAAACTGAGTGTTGCGAAGCGTCGAAACATCCTCAATTCGTTTCACTGCCGGAGAGTGAAGATCAGCGGTGAAGCACTGATCGCGATAGACGGTTAAGCCCTCTTTCAGAGAAAGCTGAAACCAGTCTCGACATGTAATGCGATTGCCTGTCCAGTTGTGGAAGTACTCATGGGCAATGACGCTTTCGATCCGCTCAAGCTCTCCATCAGTGGCGGTTTCCGAATCAGCCAGAACAAGCTTCGAGTTGAAGATATTCAGACTCTTGTTCTCCATTGCGCCCATGTTGAAGTGGCGCACGGCGACGATGTTGTACTCATCGAGGTCGTAGGCCAGCCCATAGACCTGCTCATCCCAATCCATGGCCCGCTTCAGAGAAGCCATGGCATGGGCTGTGTAGGGCTCATCACCTCGCTCGACGTGCAGACGAAGGGTGACCTCACGCCCCTGTGAGGTGACGTAGTGATCGCGAATCTCCTCGAGATCTCCTGCCACCAGAGCAAAGAGATAGGAGGGCTTGGGATGGGGGTCTTTCCAGGTCACGGCATGGCGATTGCCAGGCAGATCCTGTGTTTCCGTTGCATTGCCATTGCTCAGCAAGACCGGGCAGCTGGCGCGATCCGCTTCAATGCGGACCGTCCAGCGACTCAGCACGTCGGGACGATCCGGGTGATAAGTGATCCGACGGAACCCCTCCGCCTCGCACTGACTGGTGAGCATGCCGCCACTGGCGTAGAGGCCTTCAAGCGACGTGTTGCGATAAGGATCAATGCGACAGCGAAGACTGAGCGCGAACGGCTCCGCCGGAGGTTCAGGGATGGTGAGGTCATCGCCTGATTGCCTCCAGGCTCCATCGGGCAGAGCCTCTTCATTAATGGCAATCGACTCGATTTCAAGCTCCACGCCACGGAGCTCCAAGGGAACTCCTGCCTGCTGTGGCTCCAACAGCAGGCGACTCGTCACAAGCACATGGTCCGAACGAACATCCACGTTCAGGTGAATGTCAGGAAGTGCAAAGGGCCAGGGGGTGTAATCCACCAGGCGGATCGGAGCAGCAGCAGCCATCGCGACGCCTGAACTCAATGTGGACTGATCCTGACGGATCAATCACCAGGGCAGCGGTCCACGACCGGCACCTGTGTTGCAACCCATCTGTGAGCCGAGCAAGGCCCCAAGGGGAACAGCCCAGCTGCGACCGTCATCTCTGGACGCCACGTAGCCAAGTCCACCGCCAACAATGCCACCGATGAGCCTGCCCCGGTTGCAGCGCCGCTGAGCCTCTTGATAAGGATCCTGGTAGGCGGTGTTGGCGTAGGGGTTTCCTGGATAGGTGTTCGGGTACTGCATCGGCGCTGCAGGGGCCTCCGGGTAGATCTGAACGGGAGCCGCTGCAGACAAGTGCTGGGCACGTGCCGGGAGAGCAGCGGCCAGCAGCGCTCCACAAATGGCCAGGGCCGAAAAGGGGACAAACCTGTTCATCGATCAGTCGTCAGAGAACTTGAGCCCGAACGCGTCCGGACCACTCCACAAAAGCCCTCTCCAACGACTGAGATGCGTCCAGACCTTCAGACAGCTGCTTCAGAATGCAACTGCCTGGATCAGACGAGGCGCTGTGCCTAGGAGCCTCTCTTTTTCAGAGCAGCTTTGATCTTGTCCTGAACGTCTGTGGGAATCGCTTTCGGGCATGCCGACATTGCTCTCAGAAGCACCTGCTCCTCGGCACCGGCAAGCATCTGCTCTTCAGTCAGGGTCTTGCCCTTGAGCGATGCAACCTGTCCGTTGTGACGCCCTTTCAGAATCTGGGCATAGGTGGTGCTGGAGATCCCCAGTGCCTTTGGAAACTCAACACCGTTGAGAGCTGACATGCAGAAAAAGGACGTTCCCATGGCCTGGTAAACGGCAATGTCCGAATTGGAGGCAGGGGTTGCCTTAGCAGCAGCTTGTTGTGCGTTCGCCGCGGTGCCGGTCAGGGCGAGGGGCGCCAGAAACGCAGGTACAGCTAGGGCTCCGAGGAGTGTTTTGCGGAATTTCAACGTTCCGAGACGGATAAGACGCACCTATTTTGACCTACACAATCCAAAAAACCGGCGGATGTGGCCCGATCACTCGTCTGGTATGGGGGGCAGGGGATCCTCCAGACGGATCTCATGGTGATGCTCAACGATGGCCAGCTCTCCATTTTCCCAGCTGTAAATCGCTCGATAGCGATATCGGTCCTGGTCCACCAGACGGATGTGCTCAAGGATGTCCCATTGCAGGTAATGAGACTCAAGAATGGTTTCGTGCTCATCCACCTGGCGAAGCCTGGTGCGAACGGGATCAGCGTTCAAGTAGCCACGACTGCGTTGCAACTGATGCCCCCAGAGGGTGGCTTCCATCACTCCCTCAGCCTCATACCAGGGCTTTCGTGCGAAAAACTCATTCGACTGTCCTGCTTCAGGCCACCAGCTGAAGCGGTAGCGGGTCTCGCCTGCTTGAGGCTCTGCGAAAGCCTCCATTTTCAGGTTCATATCCAGATGCAACACCTGGTCATCA
>MDTB01047208.1_pt1 | contig 17510 bp, 18 predicted proteins | sample 811161 | NCBI WGS metagenome assembly MDTB01 (sample SAMN05326650, study PRJNA326480) | marine metagenome | isolation source: seawater | place: Mediterranean Sea | collected 2009
ATTATGTATCGTATTACCTGGGACAGATTTGTGAATATAAAAGTTTATAAATACAATAAAAAATCTAACAAATGGAAAAAAATTGATGGATAAAAATATCAAAGGAATTTCAATTTTAGAGTCTTTAGTTTGTTTAGTAATTATCGGTATAGGTTTTGTGGCAATGCTTCAGCTTTCATCCTTTTCAATTAATGTTGCAGATAGAACTATAGAAAAAAATAAAATTAATTTTTTATCTGAAATGGTTGTTGAGGATATGTTGGGTGATTACAACAATAGATCTTCATATGACGGATTTAATGAAAGCAACTGTTATTACAGTAATCAAGGAGGATCAGAACTTCATAAAAAAAATAAAGACAAATGGAGAAATAAACTTAATGAAAAAAATTATATAAAATATGACACGGGCTCTGGTTATAAAGATAAAAAACCAAAGTGTTATACTGGTGATACAAAACAAACTTTTTTTAAAGATGGTGCTGGAAGACTAAAATTTAAAACAGGAAAAGGTAAAAGAAAAAAATATTTAGGAGTTTTAATTAAATAATGAAAAAAACATCTGGATTTACTTTAACAGAAACTTTAGTTGCAATGGTAATAGGATTAATTTCGATTGTTGCAGCATTTTCAGCGTATAACTTTTATAATAAATCATACGCATCGGTTTCTCAAAAAGTAACTGTTAATAAATCAGCAAGAGAAGCATTATCTCTCATTAGTACCGATTTACGTAACACCGGTTATTATCATGTTGACTTTGAGAGCACAAATTGTTCAAAACTAAATAATTCCCAAACTGATTTAATCGGAATAACACACGGAGATACTAGAAATCAAAGAGCAGGTAAACACAAACAAGCAGATGCTTTACATCTTTATTATTCTATATCTGCTAAAGATCAAAAAAGAGTTAAGTATGAATTAAAAAAATATCAAAATAGTGATGATTATTATTTATTTAGAGATGTTGTGATTAATCCAATAGGGCATGATCCTTCCAGAGGCTGTCCTCAATGGACAAGAACTTATAATATGGTTGCAGATGAAGAGCTTTTAATTCCTTATGTTGAAGATTTTCAAGTTATACCTAAAGATATAGAGGGTGACGTTGTATTCCCAGTTTGTACATCATGTAGTAATCTTGAAAACACGAAAGGTGGACAATCTGAAAGTAAAAAAAATATGAAAAAGGTACATACTGTCGAAATTTATTTAACTGTAAGATCCCCAAAAGAAGTCTATCCTAAAGCAAGAAGATTAGTGATTAGAAATGGTGAAAGTCCGTACGGAAGTAATATTACAATATCAAATCCTGACAAATATCATCGAGAGACTTATTTTGTAAGTGTTCACACTAGAAATTTGGCAACTCCACAAGTTGCTGTTGCATCATCAGGCCAAAGTATTGGGATTGGCTCGGGGTATAATAAATGAGGAACAAACAAAAAGGTTTTGCTTTACCTATTTCACTTTTACTTTTAGTAGTAATGACTTTGATGGGAGCAACTTTAGTTGGTATTACAACTGGAGAAGTTAGAGATAATGATAAAAAAGATAGTGCACAGCAAGTTTTTTATGCTGCAGAAAGTGGAATTTCTCATGCAAAAAGGTGGATGAGAGCTAATACATCTGTATTAAATAGTGCCCCCAAGGTCTCTCTTAACAGTAAAAATTTAAAATGGTGTACACCAGATTATCTACCCAATTTTAATGGAAATAAAGGATTTGCTGTAAATAGAAAAACTATGAGTGAAATGATATCAGGGACAGAACCTGGTGAAACGAGCAGATTAAAAACTTTTAGTTTTGAGTATTTTATAGCTTATACACCAGATAAAAATGGTAACAGTAGTTCAGCTAAAAAAAAACCAGGAACAAACAAAACATATTATACTATTTATTCTTGTGGTTGTGATACAAGAAAAATTTTATGCAAAAACAATCAAAACAAAATAGTTTCATTAGAGGCAACGGTTACAATATCAACACAATGAAAAAAATTATAATTTTAATTTGTTTATTTGTTTATTTTTTTAAGGGATACGCATTAGCTTTTAGTTGTAATTTGAGCAAGTATCAAATTGGCAAAGGTCTAAGTAATTTTGATGAGGAAAAGAAAATTTTTGTTTATAGAGAAATTTTAAATGGGATAGGATCGATTACAATACCTATCGAATATCCTTGCAAAGAAACTGAGGCTAATGGAACAATTATAAGTGTTTTTTTTATAAATGATAAAGTTGTAAGAGTAATTTTTGACAACCAAATAAAGAAAAATAGGATTTTATTTAATATTGCAAATGAAGTTTATAATGTTGGATTTAAAAAAAATCAAAAAATTTTAGACAGTAATCAACCTGAACAGTACGCTTTAGAAAAAAATAACATTTACTATTTATATGCAAATATTAAAGGAATTAATGAAAATAAAGGGAATTTTTTTGAGCTTTTTGAGATTGTGGATAAAAAATATGAGGATGCAGCAAATAAGGAACTATTAAAAATAGAATCACAATGATAAGAAAGATTATAATTTTTTTATTAATAAGTATTTGTTTTACAAATAATACTTATTCTAAATCTCCTCCACCAGGCACTGGTACCAGTAGTTTGCCTGCAAATATCATGATTATGCTTGATAATTCTGGAAGTATGAGCTGGGATATTAATGGTAATTACATTAGTAGCTGGAGAACTCTTGTCACTTATCCAATGGATACAGCAATAGATTCAAGCGGAAATATTTATGCTATTGAGTTAAATACTAGAAGAATTAAGGTTTTTGATTCTTCAGGTGCTTATGTTCGTCAAATAGGAGGAGGATATGGCTATGGATGTAATCAATTTATATATGCATACCAATTAGCTGCTTATGGAAATGAGCTATATGTTTGGGATTTTTATAGGGGTCACATCAAGGTTTTAGGTACAAATGGTTCTTGTAAGAGGGATAAATTGTTCAATGCATATTGGCAAGGTAGAGGTTTAGCCGTAAATAATAATTATATTTTTCAAGCAGGGTCATATCATAGCTATATGAGAGTTTTAAATAGAAGTAATCTTAGTCAGGTATCATACGAATATAATTATCCTAAATATTACTCTAGTTGGGGACTAAATATTAATTCAAATGGAACAAAGATGGTTATGGCAAACCATTCTAGACATGAAGTATGTGTAATGGATATAACAGGGACAAATTTGGGTAGTTGTCAGAAAGTTGGGGTCAGCAGTTATGGATCTGGAAATGGATATTTTTCTTCACCTGTAGATGCGGATTTTGATAGCAATGGAAATATTTATGTAGCTGATCTGCAAAATCATAGAATTCAAAAGTTTAATTCCTCTAGGCAATATGTTTCTAAATATGGTTCTTTTAATTACAGCGGAAACCCTTTTTATTATCCTTATGGCCTTTCAATTAACTCAGATGATAAAATATTTGTTGCAGATTGGGGTAATAAAATTCATGAATTAACATCTGGTCTCACATATTCAGGTGCAATTGGTGTTCAAAAATCTAGAATGGCAATGGCTAAAGAAGTAATAAAAAAAATAGTTTCTAATACAGAATTAACTAGTGGTGCAAATTTTGGTCTCATGGAATGGGGATGGTATTGGAATCCATATCTTAGACTAAGAGTACCAATTAGTTCTAATGGAGCAAAAACAATTTACACTAATGTAGACGGTGTAAGAGGTTATGGAGGAACATATCTTTTACAAGCAATGAATTTTGTTAGAAGTTATTGGGCAGGTTCTCAATCTCCAATTATACCTGGTGCTACATGCCAATTGAATTTCAATATTTTAATCAGTGATGGTCAGTGGCAAAATCATAGTCAAGCAATGTCTGTGGTAAGAGATATGAAAAATAGATATAATGTTAAAACTTTTGCTGTAGGTTTTGCTGTAGGCACAGGTAATAGAAGTAATTATGATAGTTTAGCTGATAATGGCGGTACAGATGATGCTTTGTATGCAAATTCTGCAGGACAACTACTTACCGCTTTGACAGATGCAATTAAACAAGCAATATCAGGTACATTAACTTTTACAACACCTGCAGTTATGTCTGAATTACAGAGAGGAAATTTTGTTTATCAATCAACATTTAAATATTCAAAATATAAACAATGGGAAGGTTATCTAAAAAAATATAAATTGAATTCTAATGGTAGTTTTGGTGCGTTACAGTGGGATGCTTCTGATAAACTCAATAATAAGTCACCTGACTCAAGAAATCTATGGACAATAAATATTGGAACAAAAAGTATAAATAATTTTACTACATCAAATAGAGATAATTTAAAAAAGCATTTATATCCAAATACTAGTCCCACAAATTCTGAAGCAGAAAGTTTAATTAATTTTGTAAGAGGATATGATTCTTATGACACAGATAAAGATAACAAGACAAATGATACAAGACATAAATTAGCTGACATTTATCACTCTGAGCTAATAGTTGTTGGAAAGCCAAATGCATCTACAGCCACAACACCTAGCTTAAATTTTAACAAAACAGACATTTATTATAGGCAACAAAAGAATTATGATAATTTTAAGAATAGTAGTAATTGTGGAGGAAACTGTGCAAATAGAATAGAGGCTGTAATTGCTGGTGCAAATAGTGGAATTTTACATGCATTTAAAGCTTCAGATGGTAATGAAATGTGGGGCTATATACCTCCAAATATAATTGGAAAACTTTCAACAATAGTAACAACTAGAGCAAATTCAACAAATCCCATATACGGTGTTGATGGAAGCCCAATAGTAAAAGATATTTACTTCGACGATACTCCAAATAATTCTGCAAATGATCCAAGATGGAGAACAGTCTTAATCTCTGGACTAGGTGGCGGTGGAAATGGATATTTTGTACTAGATATAACTGACATAAATAACCCAAAACATTTATTCGCTATAGAAAATGATACATTTAATAAAGTAGTTAAGCATTGGGATACTAATGAGAGTTTGACAACTTATGGATACTCATGGGGAAACAATCCACCTGAACAATTTGACTATTCTAAACTTGGAGAAAGCTGGTCAACACCAAGAATTCTTAGAATAAAAGTAAATGGAGGAGATAGGTGGGTTGCGGTATTTGGTGCTGGATATAATAGCAAGGTTGCTCCAGAATATGGATCAGCAATCTTCATTATGGATTTAGAAAATGAAGGTAAACTTTTAAAAAAAATCGACATTAAGGATAATCAAAATGCTTCACAGAAATATGTTTTCAGTGTGAATTCTGGAATTAAAGAATTTAATATGGGAACTTACGGTTTGAATTCATATAACTATATTAATCAAAAATTAATTGTTTCAGGCCCAGGTGGAATAGGTTTTAGTATAACACAAGACACAAGTGGAAGCACTGCTAATAATATTAAAATAATTTTAGAACAAGAATTACCAGTTCATACAAACTTTGAGGTAACAGTTGTTAACAGAACTGACATAGTTAACTCTTTGCCTTCCGATCTTGTGGTAATTACAGCTGACGGAACAGAGAAGGCAACTTATGATGGAGCTTTAATATATGCGGCAGATACAGAAGGAAAAATAACTAAAGTTGACTTAACAGAAAACTTTACCTTAGGTTCAGATGGATTAATAAATAAAAACATATCAACAACAACTTTGTTTGATGCTCAAGCAAATAGCGATAATGGAAGATATATTTTCAAAGGAATAGAGGCCACAATAAACAATGATAATAAACTTTGGTTATATTTTGGAACTGGAGATACTCAAAAACTTCAAGATCAATCTACTAAAATTAAAAATAGAGTTTTTGGAATAAAAGATAAAGATTTCCCAGATTTTAAAAATATAAATAGCGCAGGTACTTATTTAAATTGTAAAACAACTCCTAACTGTCCTCAAGATAGTGATTTAGGTTGGTACGTAAATTTAGAAAAATCTCAAAAAACTAGCGCCCAGCCAACTGTTGATAAAGATAGAGTATATTTTCCTATTTACGAGCCAACATTAGCCTCAAATGCTTGCAAAACGGGTAAAGCTATACTAAGAGCCTATGATAGTAAGTGTGGCAACTCTCTATTAGATGTTACTATTGGTACTGGAGTTCTATCCAAAGTTGTAAAGCAGGGTGATAATTTATATATTGGAATTTCTGGTGAAGCTGACACTAATATTAGTGGATTTACCTCTAAAGATAACTTAATTACAGGAAAATCTCAGGCTAAGGATACGGGAACAGAAATTCAAGTAGAAAAATGGATTGAAAATTATTAAATCACTTAAACTCTAACACAAAAATAATATTTTAAAAAAACTTGTAAAATTAGGCTTTATTTTATAGTAAAATTTTTGCTATTTTATCTTAAAACTCTAACACAAAATATTATTACTCTAACACAAAAATATAAAAAATATGCAATATATTAAAAATTCTTTATTTTGCTTGTTTTTTGATTTATATAAGAAAAAAATTTTAACCGATTAGTAGTCTAACACAAAATAATTAACTCTAACACAAATATATTGACATATGTTATCCAAATCAGGTAAATTAAAATAAATTTTATAAAATATTATATGAATGAAGACGATAATAAATTAGAAAATCAGATAAATACACCTGAAAGTAGTAATGATTCTAATGAACAAGTTAAATTAGAGGTTGAAAATGAGGCAAACTTGGAAAAACAAGAGGATAATGCTCAAGAAGAGAAGAATTTAAATGAAGTAATTCATAAAAAAGATGGAAGATTACATATTTATGTTCGACAAGATAAATATAAAGGAGAATTAAAGTCAAAAAATTGGGTAGGGAGACTTTATATTAATGGAAAACAAAAAATTTCATCATCTGGAACTAAAAATTTAGATGAAGCTATCCCAATTTTAGAGAAATGGTTTGATGATGTTCAGCTAGAGGCTCAAAATCAAAATAAAATTGAATTGGAAGTTAAAGAAAATGAAACAAATGAAAATATTCATTTGCAAGATAGAGAAATTGATCAAAAAACAGCTGATGATGCGTCTTTAAATGCATCGAATCAATTAAATGATGACTTAACCTCCAAAAAAGTATTAAAATCATCAATGTTTGATAAACTTAAAAATATCAAATTTGGAAAATCTAAAAAAGATAATCCACAAGAAAGTACTAACGAAAGTGCTCAGCAAAAAAAATCAAAAAATAAAGTAAAATCTTTTTTTGATAATTTTTTTAAATCAAAAGTTTCTAAATTAAGTGTTGCTGGTGAAGAAATAGCTGGATTAGATATTTCAAAAGATGCAATTAGAGTTTGCCAAGTAAGTCAAGATAAAGATGAAAATTGGATTTTAGATAAATTTTCTTATAGACTTTTAGATAAAGATAAAGTCCAAGATAATATATTAGAGAGTAAAGATTATGTTGCTGAAGAAATATCTTTGGCGATGTCAAATGCAAAAATAACTTCAAAAAATATTGCATTATCTATACCAGTTACGAGTGCAATTATTAGAGTAGTTACAAGTCCTCTTATGAGTGATGAAGAGCTGCAAAAGGCAATTGAGACAGATTCGTTATGGGAAAATTTAGTTCAGTTAGCAGATAATTTAAACGATTACTCAGTTTTCCATCAAGTAATTAATAGAAATTCAAAAACAAATACAATGGAGATATTATTTGTGGCATCAAAACTTTCAGATGTGAATTCATATTCTTCAATAGCAAAAAAAGCTGGTTTAAATCCAGTCATTCTTGATGTGAAATGTTTTACTTTAAAGAATGCGCACGACAATACGAAATTTAAATCAATCAATCAAAATACCAACTCAGCAATACTAGAAATTAGTGATGACGAAAATTATTTAATGATTATTCACAATAATACACCAGTAATTACTGACGTTTTTTTAAGACAGCCAGAAAAAGATTTAATATCAAATATTAATGATGGACCAACCAATGATGAGTCAGAGGCTGTAATAAGAAGATATTCAATGCAAGTGAAACAAGCAATAGGTGATTACGAGGCTAAACATGAAAATAAAATTAATAATATTCAAGTTGTTAGCTCCTTGAAAAATATCAATTCAATTATACCATCATTTAAAAAAAATTTGCCAACTGTTGGTTTTTCACTTTTCGATCCTTTAGAAGGTGTGGCGATACCATCTTATAATACAGAAAAGACCAATATAGATAATAGATCTAATTTAGCTGCTGTAATTGGGCTTGCTTATAGAAAATTAGATGTATTTGGTTATTATAAGTTTGTAACAGCTGTTAAGAATATTAACTTATTACCCAACAGAGATGCTGTAAGACAACAGGGAAGATTAAAATTTCTCTCTGGATTTGCATTTAAAGGTTTAGCTATTGCAATTGCAGTTATCTATATTTCTTTGATTGGATTATCTGTATTAAAAATAAATAAAAATAAAAAAATTTTAGCAGAATTTGATTCAGTTCAAATGGAGTTTGACAATTACAACGGTCAATTTTCAAAATTAATAAAACAAAAAAGAGAAATAGATAAATCGTTGGAACTTGGAAAACTTGTAAATTCTAACCAGGTTCTTTCTTATAAAGCTTTAGCACAAATTACAAGAAGTGTTCCATTAAGAGTTAATTTTTCAAAAATGATTTTTGATGGTTCATCAAATATAACAATTGAAGGAATGGCTTTTTCTGATCAAGATATTTTAAATTTTATTTCTAATCTAAATGAAAAATCTTTAATCGATCAAGCCTCACTGGTTGCAATGAAAGTTGATAATCAGGATAGCAATAGTAACAAGAAAGGGTTTACAATTCTTTGTAAATTAAAACAAAGTTAATATGGATTTAGGAAATTTAAAAAATTTAGATGTAAAAGATTTAGTTGAAAAACTAAAAGGGATGGATCTGATGAGCAATAAAAAGCTTCTCATCAAGTTTGGTGTAGGTTTTGTTTCAATTTTAATTTTTTTAATCATTTATTATTTTTTTGTTTCACCAACAGTGAAACTTCAAAATGAGCAAATTTCAATTATGAATGAAAATAAAAGTAAAATTGAAGAATTTAAGACCAATATCGTCACTTTGAAGAAGACTATTAAAAAACTTGAACCTGAATTCAAAAAAAATAGTAAACTTTTTCATAGCAAAAAAGAGGTAGAGGACCTTTATCAAAATATAAGCAATTTTGCTTTAGCTAATGGTTTATCAATTGTAAATTTAAAAAAAGCAGATCCAGTAGCAGTTTCAAATTCAAACACTGACAATTCTACTGAAAATCAGAATAATGATGGGCAGCCAAATGCTTTATATTTCAAAATACCTGTAGAATTTGAAATAATGGGTAATTTTCTTGGTTATTTAAAATTCAAAAGATCTTTAGCAAGTTCGTCAAAAGTCATAAATTTTGATAAAGAGGAAATTGACGTTTTAAAAGATGTACAGGGAAAAGTATTATCAAAGGGAACAATATCAATAGTAGGTTTACCAGATGAATATAAATAAATTAATAATTTTTATTTTAACTTTGTTTCTTCTAAACCTTAATTATGTATGGTCAGAAGAAAAAATTAACTTAGATGAAGAGGAATTACCTGCGATTGATCCTTTCCAAGGGAACGCTGCAGTGGGCCAAAACCAAAACAGTATAGATGAAAATTCAAACGAACAAACAATTGAAGCTGGAATTTTAAATGGAATGAGGCTGGTTGGCACAATTATTGGTAAAAGTAAAAAGTTTGCTATTATGTCTAGACCAGATGGAAATGTTTTTAAATTTGAAGAGGATCAAAAACTTAATTCTAATGTGTCGGTCGTAGAAATCTTTAGTTCCCATGTAATTATTGAAGATGAAAATAATAAATTTTATCAAGTATATATGAATAATTTAATTCAGGAAATTGATGGATAAAATGAAATTAGTATTAAAAGTTTTCAGTTTATTTTTTATTATTTTATTTTTTGCAGGATGTGAAACAACAAAACCTACCGTTAATGTTCACGGTGAAAAACCACTAATTGATACTTCCAAGGTTATTAGTGATGGAAAAAAACAAATAGAGAAAAAAGTAAAAGATGGTCCTAAGCCAATAGAAAACTCAAATAATGCAAAAACTAAAAGAAAAACAATTACGACTCAGAATGTTAAAAATTATGTTTCTATTCCTGATGATTTTAAAAATTTAAAACAAAAAATTAGTATCAATTTTCAAGGCCTTGATTTTAGCTATGTAATGTCATTGATGGCTGAATTAGGAAATATAAACATCTTGGTTGGAGATGAGGTTAGTGGAACTGTAAGTGCTAAAATTGATAATGTAAGTTGGGATACAGCATTTCAAACTATCCTTGATATGAAAACATTAGTTGCAGATATCAATGCTATAGATGGTATAATACGTGTCCACACACCTGAAAAACTTACAGAACAAGAAACAGCAAAATCTGCAAGAGCTGAAGTTTTAAAGAAAAAAATTGAACTAGAAGAGTCTGTTGAACCTGTACTCGCAGAAATATTTAGACTTTATTATATCAGTCCAGCACAAGCAAAAACGACCCTAGAGGATCTATTTGCAAGCCAAGGTGAAGAGGGCGCTGCGGTAATGAATAATTTAAAAATAACAGTAGAAGACACAACTAGATCAATAATTGTGAGAGGTCAAAAAGAAGATTTAGATGTTATCGATGCTGTGATAAAAGAAATAGACGTAAAAACTAAACAAGTACTAATTGAGGCATTTATAGTAGATGTTACCTCGTCGTTTGCGAAAGCTTTAGGAACAAGAATTGGTGCAATGACCAAAAAAGGAACCTCTGGTGAAGCTGGTTCAGAAATCATATCAGGAACTATTGGAGGTGGATCAACTACACCGGCTGGAATAAGTATTGGCGCTGCCGCAGGTACTGTTACAAATAATTCTATTACAGGAGCTACAAGCGGAGTTGGAATTATTAAAACTTTTTCTACAGCAGCTTTGAAAATTGAGCTAGAAGCACTTCAGTCTTTAGGATTAAATGAAATTTTATCTTCTCCTAGTGTTTTTACTTTAAATAACCAAGAAGCAACAATAACTCAAGGAGATCAAATTCCATACCAAACTACATCGGATGGAACTACAACCACAGAATTTAAAGAGGCAGCACTATCTTTGACTGTTACACCAAGTATTATTGGGGATGGTAATGTTTTAATGGATATACAAGTTAATAATGATGCTCCAAAAACAATTGCAGGGGCTGATGAGCCAGGAATATCAACTAATGAAATTAAAACAAAACTACTGGTTACTGATGGGGATATAGTTGTAATTGGTGGAATAAAGAAAAATACAAAAAATAATACTAATACAAAAACACCAGGTATTAGTGATGTACCTGTAGTTGGAAATTTGTTTAAAGGTAAAAACAAAACTGATGAGTTAAAAGAATTATTAATATTTATAGCTCCTAGGGTAATACAATAGTTATGTCAAAAATAAATTTAGACCCACAAAGTGAACAAAGCATCTTAAATATGCTTTTAGATCACAGTTTATTAAACGACTCCTCTGTATCTAAAATATTAAACACAAGTAAAGAAATAGGAAAAACAAAAATTGAAACTGCAATAGAATTAAAACTTACAGACGAGCAAAAAATTCTTAAATTGCTTTCAAGTACATATTCACTTGAGATAGTGGATTTAAACGAGAAAAAAATTGACGAAAAAATAAAAAAAATTCTTGATATAAGATTTATTGAGGACAACCATCTAGTCCCATTTGAAATTTTTGGCTCAACGTTAAAAATTGCAATACCAGATGCTTCGAAACTAAGCTTGATGAAAAATTTAAAAACTATGACTCAAATGGAGCCAGAGCTTTATGCAGCTTCAATTTCTAGCATAAATAATTTCATTGATAGGCTTAAAAAACTAGAAAACAAAAAAATTTCATCATCTAATGTGAAAGTTGAAAAAATAGAAAAAAATAAAGATGAATTGGTTGAGGTAGGTTCAGAAGTTATAGTTTTTGGAAATAAACTAATTACAGAGGCAATAAATTTAGGCGCTAGTGATATTCACATAGAATGTTTTAGAGATAGTGCGCAAGTAAGATTTAGGGTTGACGGTATTTTGAGAGTAATGAAGTCATACTCCTCATTTTTATATGAAAATTATAATGCAGTTGTAACAAGAATGAAGATAATCAGCAAATTAGATATAGCTGAAAGGAGACTTCCTCAAGACGGAGCTAGTACTTTCAAATCAGATACAAAAGAAGTGGATTTAAGGGTTTCAATATTGCCAACTAAAAATAACGAAAGAATCGTTATGAGGATTTTAAATAAAGAAGCTGGTGAAAAAAAATTAAGTGAACTAGGTTTCGAAGCAAAAGATTTAGATAAATTAACAAGAGCCATAACTTCTCCTCAGGGCATGGTTTTAGTAACTGGACCAACCGGTAGTGGAAAAACAACCACTCTTTATAGTGTTTTAAAACATATCAATAAGCCTGGTATGAATATTTTAACTGCTGAAGACCCTGTAGAATATGAACTCGAGGGGGTTGGTCAAGTTCAAGTAAAAGAAGCTATAGATTTTACTTTTGAGTCAGCATTAAGATCATTTTTAAGGCAAGATCCAGAGGTAATATTAGTTGGGGAGATAAGAGATAAAGCAACAGTAGACATCGCTCTTAAAGCTTCATTAACAGGACACTTAGTTTTCAGCACTCTACACACTAATGATGCCCCAAGTTCGATAACCAGATTATTAAATATGGGAACTCCAAATTATTTAATTTCAGCAGCCCTGACTTTGATCATGGCACAAAGATTAGCTAGAAAAAATTGCTCAGAGTGTTCAATTATAGATGAAAATGTTACACCAAAATTATTAAATGCGATTGGGTTTTTACCTGAACAGTCAGCTAGAGCAAAAATTTATAAAGGTAAAGGTTGTGACCAATGTGGAAATACTGGATTTAAGGGAAGAATGGGTATTTATGAAATTCTAGAGATTGATAAAGAACTTAAACAAGGAATTTTATCTGACATGAGTCAAGTAGAGCTTAATGCTATTGCTAAAAAAAATGGTTTTAGAACCATGCAAGAAATGGGACACGATCTCTTATTAAGTGGAGATTTGTGTTATTCTGAATTTGAAAGAGTACTTCAGTCGAACTAATGCTTAATTTTGAGTATAAAGGAATTTCTTACGGAAAATATGTAGAAGGAGAAATAGAAGCGCTAAATAATTCTGAAGCAGCTCATAAATTAAAAGAGCAAAAAGTAATTATCACCAAATTAGCTCAATCAAAAAAAAAGAAAGAAATCAAAAAAAAAGAAAAAACTTCTTTTTCTTTTGGAACTGGAGTTAAAGCTAAAGATATCTTAGTTTTTTGTAAGCAGTTTGCAACAATGCTTAGAGCTGGTTTGCCTGTATTAAATACTTTAGAGATGTTAATTGGCCAGACTGCTACACCAGGTATGAAAAAAATAATTGAAACTATTAAAAAGGATCTTGAGTCTGGTAATGCCTTATCAAAATGTTTTGAAAAACATCCAAAAGTTTTTGATACTGTTGTTGTAAATCTTATTAAAGCAGGAGAAGCCAGTGGTAAATTAGATATATTTTTACAAAAAATAGTTACTAATTTAGAAAAAAAAGAAAAAATTAAATCCCAAATAAAAAGTGCTTTCTTTTATCCTGGAGTTTTATTCACGGTTGCAATTGGAGTTACAGTTTTCATGTTAATTAATGTAGTGCCAACTTTTGTAGATATGTATGAAGGAATGGGCATGGGAGACCAACTTCCTACTCCAACTGCAGTAATAATGTCTATGAGTTCATTTTTAAGATCAACAGGTGGTTTAATTATGTTTATTTCGATAATAGCATCTGTAGTAACAATAAAGTTTTTAATTTCGAAAAGTTATAATTTTAGAAAGTCTTGGCATGCATTTATATTAAAATTACCAATTTTTGGAAATTTATTACAAAAATCTATCCTTGCAAAAGTTTCAATGGTTCTTGGTAATCTTAATCAGGCAGGAGTTGATTTAATTGAAAGCATTGATATTGCAAAGTCAGTTACTGAAAATGTTATTGTTGTTGAAGCTTTAGAAAATATCAAAAAAGGTGTCTTTTCAGGAGAAACGTTGACTGATTTATTTAAAAAAGAAAAAATATTTCCTTCCACTTTTAGTCAATTGATTTCTGTTGGAGAACAAACAGGAAGTCTGGATGATATGTTTGGATCTGTTGCAACATATTATGAGGAAGAATTTGACACTGCGGTAGCAAATTTATCAAGCTTGATTGAACCTATTATGATCGTATTTATGGGAATTACGGTCGGTGGTTTAATGTTAGCTATGTATGCACCAATCTTCAATGTTGGAGATATTATTAGTTAAATTCATAGATTTCTTATACTTTTTGTCATTTGATTGTCATTTGACATTTAAAACTTTAGATTTTAGAATTAGTCTCATATTTTTAAGAATAGGAGTCGGATGAAAAAAAACAAAGGTTTTACACTTATTGAGCTATTAGTAGTTGTAGCGATAATAGGTATTCTAGCTGCAGTAGGTGTTGTGGCTTACAATGGTTATACTGCATCAGCAAAATCAAATGCTGTTAAAACTATAGGTGCTCAAGCTGCAAAATATATGCAAGCTGAAATGACAAAATGTACTTTAGATAGCAGTGCAACTATACTTAAAACTCAAGCTTGCTCAGGTTTAACAACAGATAACGCTATCACCGCGATGACAAATCTAGAGGATAAGAGTCCAGTTTATAATGATAAAAAAGTTCATAAATCTGGAAACAGTCATGAATATGGTTATGTAGTATTAAAAAAAGTTGATGCTAGTGATATTCAAATTATGACATGTTGGAAGTCTGGATGCGGTTCAAATGATAAGAATACAGTAACAGTTACAAAAGATTAATTTTTAAATCAATGAGGCGCTGCAGCCGAGGTTTTACTCTAATAGAACTTTTGGTTGTAGTTGCACTCATTGGAATACTCTCGGCAATAGGTATAGTTTCATACGGCAAATACAAAACTTCAGCTGAAAAAAAACAGGCAGAAATAAGTCTTAGCTCGATATATCTAGCAGAACAAGAATACAAGTCTAACAATGGTAGTTATTATATTAATTCTTCATTGAATAACATTATCAATGAACTTTTTGATGGTGTAGATGATTTATCAGACCAAAATTATAATTATACTATAACTGGTAATGCCTCTAGTGATACTTTAAGTATCCAAGCAAAACACAAAACTTCAAATTGCACTTTAACTCTAAACGAAAAGAATAAGTTAACTGCTTCAAATTGTTAAAGCTAGTTAATGAAAACATTTTTATATTTAAATATTGTTGTTACAGGATTAAATATTTTTATAATTATTTATGCTTATTCTTTAAATTTTTTTCCTAAAAAATGGAGAAAAAAAGTTAATCAAGATACGTTAGTTGGTTTAGCTCTGATATTTTTCAGCTTATTTACTTTTTTTCTTTGGGCTATATATTTTTATTATAAAATATTTATATGAACAAAAAAGCCTTCACCCTAATTGAGCTTTTGGTCGTTTTAGCAATAATAGGTGTTTTAGCTACTATAGGGGTAGTTGGTTATAAAAAATACGTCACAATTGGACAAACTACTGCAATTAAATCTCATAACAATGAGATATACAAATTCATTAAATTAGAAACATCTACACAATGCCTAAAATATTCAGACAAGCTTAGCTTAAGTTTTGAAAGATGGGGTAGAACAAATACAAGAACTTCAGAATGTAATTCCAATTGGGGATCATGGAATGGTGATTGGACAGTTGTGCATAAAATGCATGGTGTCTTTAGATATTATTTTATGATGAATGAAGAAGTTAAATTTAGAAATCCAGTTTCATCAAAAGTAGGTTTTAATCCATCTTGTCCCTCAATAGGTGATGCAAGAAATATGAAGCCTGGTGAAACTTGTATAACCTATGAAAGTTTAGGTTCTCGGGCTATAAGTGGAAATGCTTGCGCAAACAAAGGATTTAATACTTGGCTTTTAATTGTATCAAAACTTCCAAATGATGAATTTTATTTTAATTGTGCTGGTAAAATTTGGTGATTAAAAATAAAGCCTTCACTTTGATTGAACTTTTAGTTGTAGTAGCAATTATAGGTACTTTATCTGCTGTTGGTGTTGTTGCGTATAATGGATATACCAATTCTGCAAAAGAAAAAACAACAGAGCTGAACTATAGAAATATAAATAAATCATTAATGTTTGAATTTATGAAGTGTGAAATCGATAGTTCCAATATGGTTTTTAACAATCATGATTGTGGAAATTCTAATCCACCCTCAACATCAATTATAAATAGTTATATTAGTACAAGTATGAATATAAAAAATCCTTACTCATCAAACACATCAGGAATAAGTTCAAATCCTTGCACACTAGGGACCGTATCAATTACAATGCCGTCTAAGGGAAATTATTCTGTAAATGTTTATTCCCCCAAAAGTCAAAAAATCTCTTCAACAAATATTGGAACTATTTGGACACCTATAAAGACTAATGCTAAAAACACATGGACTCAAGTAAACACAGGATGTAAAAATACTTGGACACAGGTAAATACTAATGCGAAAAATACTTGGAAAAAAGCAGGCCCATAAAGCCTTTACTTTAATAGAACTCCTAGTCGTCGTAGCGATTATCGGTATTCTAGCTGCTGTAGGAGTGGTTGCTTATAATGGGTATACCGCTAGTGCAAAAGAAAAAGTCTGTTTGAACCATTATTCAACTTTAAAAAGATTAATTAATCAGCATTGGACTCTATGTGATATAGATGGAAAAGTTTCTTTAAAAGGTCAATATACAAATAATAAAGAAGGTACTGCAAGAGATGTACCTTGTACAAATTTTGGAACCATAGCTGGAGAAACTGTTAAACATTTTTCTAACTATGCAAAGAGTCCATATGAGGACCTAGATTACAACTTGGGAATATTAAGTTATATTGGGGATCCACCTAAAGATGGGCAATTTGCTTATTATCCCGAATCTGCAGGATTTAAATTAAGAGTAAGATGTAGAGGTAAAGTTACTTCTCATCAGTGGCCAAAATCTCAGTATCCATAAGATATGGAATATCCGATTCTTTTACCCAATATCTTCAATTATCCGTTTACCTACAAGAGCAGCATTAGTCTAAAGATGGGTGATTATGTGGTAGTACCTTTTGGAAAATCAAAAATTACCGGTGTTGTTTGGGACGAATTTGAAAAAAATAATAATAAAAATTTTATGACTAAAAAGGTAATCAAGAAATTAGATGTTACTCCATTAAAAAAAAAATACAATTAATTTTTTAAATTGGTTTTCAGAATATAATCTTATCCCAAAGGGAATGGCATTAAAGTTAGTGCTCTTAAGTAGTGATGCGGTAGAGAACAAAGAAACTCAACTTTATCAAATATTTGATAGCAAAATTAAAAAATTTTTAAATAAGGACTCAAATTTATTATTTTCAGA
>MDTB01046895.1_pt1 | contig 17506 bp, 16 predicted proteins | sample 811161 | NCBI WGS metagenome assembly MDTB01 (sample SAMN05326650, study PRJNA326480) | marine metagenome | isolation source: seawater | place: Mediterranean Sea | collected 2009
ATGAGAGAAATGATAGATTTTTTAGAGAAGCTGAATATATCACATCAGGTGTTTATTCAGGTTTAGATCTAAAATATAAGAATTATGAAAACAAAATAAATTCTAAATTTTTTAAAAAATTAAATACTGCAAAAGATTTGTTATTTAAAAAAAATTTAATTAAATTTATAATTTTATTATTCTTTTATCCTTTCAAAATGTTTCGTATAAAACAAAAAACAAAAGATCTGAAAAAAAAAACCAAAATCAACGATTTTTTTCTTTCAAAAAAAAGATACGAATTATATCCCTCATATTTGGGATAAATTAAAATAAACCATGTTTAATCAATTTATAGACGTCTTCAAAATTATAGGTAAAAGGAATCAATCTTCAGCAATTTATATAATATTTATTTCTTTAATAATAATATTATTAGAGCTTTTAAGTTTTACATTAATAATTCCAGCTATATCTATCCCACTAAAAAGTGATTTCATAGTCAACAATTCGATCTATATTTTTTTGAATAAATTGTTACCCTTTGACTTAATTTCATTTTTAAGCTTAACAAATGTACTTATTACCTTAGTATTAATTATATTATTAAAATTAATTACCTTACTTTACTTTCAATACAAATTAAGAATTATTATGTGGCAAGTTAAAGTTGATATAAATTCAATGATTTATAAATATTTTACTTTAATTTCTTTACCAGAAATTATTGAGGCAGGTTTTGCAAATGTAAGAAGATTGATAAATTCTGATGCAACTTTATTTGTGACTCAGGGTTTTTATAATTATATACTAATATTCAAAAATTTTATTTTGGCAATTGCTCTATTCTTTTTTTTATTTCAGATAAATATAAAAGCAACCCTAATTATTTTTTTATTTCTTGGCACTTTTATTTTAATTTATATTGGATTGTTAAAAAAAAGAGCTGTATCTTTGGCAATTAAATTTAGAGAATTTCAAGCTTATAAGTACAAGAATGTTGATGACACAATTTTAGGGATTAGAGAGGTCAAACTATTTAACAATGAGGATTTGGTTGTAAATTTATTTAAAAAAAATGAGGATAAACTTGCAAAAATAGATATTGAATCAAGCATTTTTAGTCTTTTACCTAAACTGTTGCTAGAATTTTTAGTAATCATTGGTTTTTCAATTTTTATTTTTTTATTAGTTTATCTTGATTACGATCTTATTGAGATATTGCCTAAATTAGCTTTGTTCACCTTAGTTTTTTTGAGAGCACTTCCATTATCTGTTGGTGTAAATAATTCTTTATTAGCAATAAAATATTCTAAAATTCAAATAGATGAAGTTTTAAATCAATTAAAAGACTTAAAAAATAAAAAAGATATGTCCTCGGATAAAGTCGGTAAACCTTTTGATTTAACTAAAAATAAAAAATTAATTATTAAAGATTTGTCATTTGGTTACAATAAGGAGAAAAATATTTTTCATAATCTAAATATAGAATTTAGTGAAAATAGTATAATTGGTATTCAGGGCGATAATGGAAGTGGCAAAAGCACTCTTGTAGATTTAATTGCAGGTTTTTTAAAACCCTCGACTGGAAATATAACTTTTAATGGGCAAGATATACATGAAAATATTAAAGATTGGAGGCAACTAATTGGTTATGTTTCTCAATCTCAATTTTTAACAAGCGATACAATTAAAAATAATATTATATTTTCAAAAAAAAAAACATTTGATCAAAAAAGATTTGATGAAGCATTAACAAATTCTGGGGTAGAAAATTTTATTAAAAATATGGCAAATGGTGTTGAAAGTGAAATTGGGGATCTTGGTTTAAAACTTTCTGGGGGACAAAAACAAAGAATTACAATTGCAAGAGTTCTCTATAAGTCCCCAGAGATAATAATTCTTGATGAACCAACAACTGCGCAAGACAAAAAGGTCGAGGACTATCTTTTGGAAGTAATCAAACAACTTAAATCAAAAAAAATTATAATTGTTATTTCTCATTCAAAGACTATTCATTCTATATGTGATGTAAATTATAGAGTAGAAAATAATAATATAATTGAAGTTTAAATTTTATGCTTGAAAATGAAAATATTTCAAAAAAATTGACATTTTTATTGCCGATTAAAGAGCGAACGTTTATTTCGAAAAGAATTGTTAAACATCTTAGCAAGTGTGATTTCATGCTTAATATTTTAATTGCTGATGGCAGCCATGACTCCCAGGAGAGAATTTTTGAGCCTTTAAAACTGAGGCATAACATTATTTATGAAAAATTTAAATTTGATAAAAATATTGAACAATTTTTGAAAAAATTTTATTACAGTTCAACATTAATAAAAACAAAATATTGTTCTTTGATGGAAAGTGATGAACTTATTAATTTTGATAATTATATAAATCTTATAAATTTTCTAGAAAATAATAATGGATATAATTTTGTTACCGGTAAAATAATTAATTTTAATATTAAAAAAGATAATTCGATAGAAATTTTGAAAAAGCAGTGTCATCCAAACTTTGGAGATTTGAAAAATAAAAATTTCGATTATTACTATCATCCTTCATGTTGGGAAGGTGTCCATAGAACTGAAAATTTAACTAAATCGTTTGAACATATTCACGGTATGGCTGATGAAAATATCGATTTATTGAGTTTAGCAAAATTTTTTAATATTCTTACACTTGCTCAGGGAGATGCAAAATTTCTACAAAATGAAACAATATCTTTTAGACAGTCAAATACTCATCACTTCGATAAAGATAGAAGTATTTCTTCTAATAAATTATTGCGTAAGCAGAATAAAATTAAATCTTTATTACTTTTGAGAAGGTTAAAATATAACTTTAAATTGTATCAAGTTCTAAAAAATTACATAAAATCAAATAATTTAAAATTAATAATGATAAAGTATTATACTGAAGCTTTTTTCTTCAATATTTTATCAGATTTTTTACTTATTTGTAAAAAAATTTTTAAAATTTCTAAAAAGCAGAATTTTGAAAATACTGAAGAACAATTTATTATCAATAATAAGATTATTTATGGTCTTAATTTTCTTAGTGAATTTGAGAAAGAGAAACTTAATAAATATTTAGAGAACTTTAAGGTAGATATTTAATTTTAAATGACTGTGTCTAAATATTTAGCAATTTTAAATTGTATTAAATTATCTACATCTATAGATCTTTCCAAAGGCATTCTGTAGCCTAGAATTTTTCCTATAAAAAAATTCTTATTTTGTTCAAAATTTTTTATTTTTTGAATATAAAATCCTCCGTTTGGTCTGTAAATTGGCTTATGGTTTTGTGACCGTGTATTCCCAGTTATTAAAGGTGAGTTTCTCCAGTAAGGTTTGATGATTAATTTTGAATTCATTTTAAGGCTCATCTTGTAAGGAAATCCATAGTCCGTTATCGAAATTATTCCATGTGCTCTATTGTTTTTTTTTAAAATAGAAAATGCCTTTTTAATATCATTAAAATTTCTTAAAGGGCAGGTAGCCAGGAGGAGTGATATTGTTCCCTTATTTTTTTTATTTAGTGATAATTTATTGAAATAAAATTTTATAACATCTAGTGCTTTACTTTTATCTGTGCACAATTCTTTTGGTCTATTTTCAAAAATTGCTCTACCTTCGTATTTTAAAATAATTTTTTTTGGAATTTTGATATCTGTTGACACTATAATTTTATCAAAACATTTAGATTTTATTGCAGAGTTTAATGTTTTTTCAAAAAGTTTATGTCCATTAAAATTTAGAACATTTTTATTCTTTAAACGCTTTGAATTTTTTCTGATAGGTATAATCGCAAAATTAGACATTTAGACGTAATTTTTTCATAACTTTTTTTTCACTTGGATATACAATTTTTTTTTCTAAACCCAAAGATTTTTCAATTGTTCTGACATCTTTAATGAGTCTGGCGTATCCAAGCGGTTCTATTGAGGCTTGCTGGTCTGTACCCCACATAGATTTGTCGAGCGTAATATGTCTCTCTATTATTTTAGCACCAAGGACAACTGCAGCAGCAGATGTTGATAAACCAATTTCATGTCCAGAATATCCTATTATAGATTTTGAAAATATTTTTTTAAACTTCTTAATCATATTTAAATTTAATTCCTCATATTTCGCGGGATAGCTACTATTACAATGAAGTATAGCTAAATTTTTTTGTCCCAAAGTTTTAACCGCAATTAATATTTGTTTCATTGTACTCATACCTGTAGATAAAATTATTGGCTTTTTTGTTTTTTTAATTTCTCTTAGCAGTCTTGTATCTGTCAAGCTCGCGGACGCAATTTTATAACAAGGTATTTTCAATTTTTCCATAAATTTTACAGAAGATATATCCCAACAAGAAGCAAACCAATCAATGTCAATTTTTTTACAATAATTAATTATTCTTTTGTAATCATTCTTATTAAATTCAATTTTCTCTTTATAATTAATGTAGGTCATTTTACCCCAAGGAGTGTCTCTTAAATTATTCCATTCGTTTTTAGGTACGCATTCTTTTGGATTACGTTTTTGAAATTTTACAGCATCACAACCAGCCAATTTTGCCGCTTGTATTAATTTAAGAGCATTTTTAAGATCACCATTGTGATTAATACCTATTTCTGCTATGAAATAAGTTCGTGAATTTACTTTTTTTAATTGTTTAAATTTTTTAAGCATAAATGAATAAAGTTAATAGCATAAAAAACAAAATTGTTGGACCCATATTTTCAGTTATTACACCTTTTAAAAAAGATGAGAGCATTGATTACAATAGCTTAAAGAGTTATCTTAAATTCTTATACAATAGAGGCGCAAGAGTTTTTTACGTCATGTTTTATAATTCAAGATTAGGACTACTAAAGGAAAAAGAAATTGTCGAACTAAATATTTTCATAGCAAAATACCTTAAAAAAAATTTTAAAAACACAATTATAATTGGAGCCGAGCCTTATCATTGCAGTACATCTAGAACAATAGACATTATTAAAAAATTTAAAAAAAATAGAATAGATCTAATAAGCCTTCTCTTTGGAGAAAAATATTACAGCGATAATCAAATTATTAAACATTTTAAAAAAATTTCAATAAGTACCAATATGAAACTTTTATTACATCAACAACTTTTAGAAAACGGAATTTCTAATAATCCACCAGTTGTACCTTTTTCGATAAATGCCTTAAAAAAAATTTCTAAGATGAAAAATTTTGTTGCAATGAAGGAAGATGCTAAAATTGATTTTTTTACTAAAAAAATCTTAGATAACACCAAAAAAAATATTAATATGGTAACTTCTGGTGGAGGAAAAGAGCAATGGTTAAAATTCGCAAAATTTGGGTGCCATGCATGGTTATCTGGTATATCTAATCTTGATCCAAAAATTGCGATTAAATTTTACGAATTTTATAAATCAAATAATATTGAAAAATGTAAAAAAATAATTGAGCATTTAGAAAAACCATTTTTCAAAATTAAAAATCAAATCGGTTGGCACCTAACAATAAAGGCATCCCTTCATGAATTAAAACTGATGAAAAAATATGAGAGGATGCCAATGACGCCATTAGACGAAAGTCAAATGAAGAAAGTAAAAAAAATGATATTATTGCTTAAAAAAAACGCAAAAAAATATTTTAAAGAATATGATTTCTTTAGTTTTAAATAATATTCTTAAATAAAATGAAAAAAAAAAAATTGAATTTTTTTAAACCTATTTTTAATATAAATGAAAATCTTGCGATCGTAGGTTCTAGTGCATCAATTTTAAAAAATGATAATGGAATTAAAATTGACGAACATGAAGATGTTATAAGATTTAATAGAGCAATTACTAAAGATTTTGAAAAATCTGTAGGAAAAAAAACAACTCTAAGAGTGATTAATAATCATGTATTTTATTCCCATAAAAAAAACAATTTTGAAAAAAATTTTTCACAAAATATTGCTGTGCTAAGCCCTTTTAATTTTGATAAAGAGGACAAGGAAACTTCAAAGATAGTAAATAATAAATACTTTTTTTTTGAGGGTAAGATCAAGCAGTATTTAATTTGTTTTTACTTTATCTCTCATTTAAATATTTTCGTTAAGCTTATTAGTTTGATAAAAAAAAAGAATTTTTCTGCAGGTTTTCTAATTATACTTATATGTATTACTTCTAAAATTAAACCAAATATATTTGGATTTGATCTATCTGAGGATATGTCTAAAAGATCTCATTATCATGTAAAAAATTTTCCAATTGGAAATGTGCACGATTTAGCCGAGGAGCATATAATTTTAAAATTATTGAAAATAAAAGGTTTAATAAAAATTTTTGATTGAGTAAAATGATTTTGTTTTGTAAAAAAATGTTTATAATTAAATAAAAATAAAATTATGAGTGAAATGAATCTAGATATAGATAAATTTGGATATAAAAAATTAGATAATAATTTTTTTAATATTTCAAACGATATAGTTGAAGAATTCAATGTTATATACAACTCTAAGGACTTTAATGATAATGGTCATAAAAATACAGCAATAGTAAATAAAATTGAAAATTTAAAAAACTTTACTCAAACTGAAAGCCTATTTATCAGTGTAAAAAAACTTCTTAAAGATAATAAAATTGATAATTTAGTTTTCGATGATATTTGGTTTGTAAAATCGATAGAGGAAATTTATGAACCAAAAAAATTGCCTTACGTACCACATATAGATAAAGTCAGAAAATTAAAAGTTATGGTATATCTTAATGATGTTAGTATTAATGATGGCCCTTTATTTATTTCTAAAATTAACCCAAATAATTATGAAAAATTTAGAAAAAATTTAAAGCCCAACTATAAAATAAGACAAGAGAATGAAATCAAAGATTTAAAAATTGAGAACTACCTTCCTTTAAAAGGTAATTTTGGAACAACAATTGTATTTGATACTAATGCACCTCATTTTGCAGGTAAAATTCAAAATAAAAATTCATTAAGGAAAATTATAAGATTTAATTTTAGGCTTAAATCAGAAAATTCTATTAAAAGTTTTGTGAAAAATTTATTTTAGTTTCATAATAAACAATTGTTAGAAATTGTTATATGCAAAAGATACATAAAATATTTTTAAAATATTATTAAAAAATGAAAAAAAAAATTTTAAATTTAAAACAATTTGAAAATTTAAATAATTTTCATTTAAAAAAAATGAAAAAAGACAAAGTGCTTCAAAAAAAAGCTTTAGATGTTTTAATTAGAGCAGATAGGTATAGATGGGTTCACAAGTCAACATGGCTTGGTGCACCATTATTAAACTTACCTGAGGACATGTTTCAAATTCAAGAAATAATTTTTAATACTAGACCTGATTATATAATTGAAACTGGCGTAGCTTGGGGTGGAAGCGCACTATTTTATGCATCGATCCTAAATCTAATAGGTGGAAAAGAATTTATTGGAATAGATATATTTATACCTAGCCATGTAAGAAAATTGATAAATAAAAATAAAATTTTAAAAAATAAAATTAAACTTTTAAAAGGCAGTAGTGTCGATAAACTAATAGTTAATAAAATTAAAAAATTGATTAAAAAATCAAAAAAAGTGTTAATTATTTTAGACTCTAACCACACACACGATCACGTTTTAAAAGAATTAGAGTTATATTCAAATTTTGTAGGCAAAGGTCACTATCTAATTTGTGGAGATACAATTATAAATGATATACCAGTGCAAACACACCGAAAGAGGGAGTGGAACAAAAAAAAAAACCCACAAACAGCATTAAATGAGTTTATGAAAAAAAATCCTAATAAATTTAGAGTAGATAAAAATATCACTTATAAATTGCTATTTTCAACCCAACCAAGAGGCTACTTAGTATCACAAAAATAAGTTTTTCAGATACAATTAAAAAATCTTAATTTTTTTTTGAAAACTCGTAAATTTTTGTTTGTGAATATCCTTTTATAATATTTGAGTCTAGCATCCATCCTACTTTATTAATACTATCATCAAATTTAAAGTTTTTTCTTGTAATTTTTTTTTCTAGGGCGTTTATTATTCTAGATACAAAATAAAACATCGAAGTAAAATCATGCGTTTTTAAAAGTTTTACTTTTTTGAAATTATATCTTGTAATTATCTTGTCTGAAAAATAAAGATTATGCCATGGTGGATTTATTGGACTTAAATTATAATTTTTTCTAATTTTATTTATATTTTGCTGATCATCTCTTGAACATTCACATGCATAAATTCTCCCATTTTTTTTAAGATACTTTCCAAAACTATTAAGAATTTTTAATTGTTTTTTTCTAGACAGAACATTTATTATCGCTCTTTTTGTAATAATAAAATCAAATTTTATAAATCTTAATTTTTCTAATTTATTTAAATAATTCATATCTAAATTCAAATATTGTATTGATTTAATTTTATTTTTTTTATTGGCTTTTGAAATCATTTCTTTACTGAAATCTATACCTAAGCCATACTTAATCTTACTTTTTTTATTTATTTTTTGTAATAATTCTCCACTACCACATCCTATATCAAGTACATTTAATTTACTTTTTTTATTTATTAACGAGATTATTTTTTTTGTTTCAAAAAAATCTAAAAAGGGGTCATTTGACCCAGGAACCTTTTTATTAATTGCTCTTCTGTTCCAAAAGATATTTGAATTTTTTTTCATTTAGAGAAAGTTTTCTAACTTATAAAATTCATTTTTTAAAGTCTTTTTAATAAAAAATTACTAATATTTTTTGATATTTTTCTAATATCGTCGTTTTGAAGATTATAGTGACAAGGTAAAACCAATGCATTTTTATACAAGCTGTAAGAAATTTTATTTTTTTTATTTATATTTCTAGTTGTATATTTTTTATATGCTGGCTGGGAAGATAAAGGTCTAAAAAATTCTCTTGAATATATATTTTTAGTTTTTAGGAATTTGATTAAACTTGGAATATTTACCCTATACTTTTTATCAAAAACAACAACTGTTGCCCAAAAGCCATTTTTAAAATTAGAATTGTCTATATTAAAATTTACCTTTAAGCCAGAAAAATTACTTTTATATTGATTATAAATATTTCTCTTAATGTTTAATAATTCTTTTAATCTTTTAAATTGACCCAAAACCATTGCAGCTTGTAAATTTGATGGCATATATTTTAAACTTATATCTTCTGCGATGTATGAATTTTTTTTGGATCTTCCAAGATCTCTTAAATGTTTTGCCCTAATAAAAATCTTTTTATTATCGGTTAATAAAGCACCACCTTCTCCTGAAGTGATTGTTTTAGTTCTATGAAAACTATGGAAGCTGATATCACCAAATTTTCCTGCCTTAACACCTTTATATTCCGTTCCTAGCGCCTCCGCAGAATCTTCAAAAAGAAATAATTTTTTTTTCTTACATATATACTTTAACTTTTCCATATTCGGCATATTTCCAAATAAATCTACGGCTATTATTCCTCTAGTCTTATTATTAATCTGCTCTTTTAGACGATCTATATCGATACACCAATTTTTTGGTTCAACATCTACAAATATTGGCTTTGCACCAATTTCTACTACAGGACTTACTGAAGCCGTCCATGTAACATCTGGAACAATTATCTCGTCTCCTTTTTTAATATCTAAAGCTTTGAGACTTAAATAGATCGCCATAGTACATGATGGTGTCATTAAGCAAAATTTTCTTTTATGATAATTTGCAAATTCTTTTTCAAATTTTTCAACATACCCATAGTTATCCCAACCGTATTTCATCATGTTATCTACTAATTCTCTTTCTACTTGGGTAATGGATGGACCCGCTGAATAAATTACTTTTGGGGATTTATTGTCTGGATTTTTCTTCCCATTCTTTTTTTCAAGCAATAATTTTAATTTTTCTATATTAATAGAACTATCTTTCGGAAAATAACTAACTTTTTCTACACTTACTGGTTTTACATTAAATTTTGTTTTTTTTGCAAAATCATAAATTGACTCAACTTTTTTTGATCCAATATTAATAATACCATTGTAATCTAATAATCTAGGTATTAATTTTGCTACATCGTCTCTGTAAAGGAAATTTGATTTAGCATCTGTAAAAGCCTCATTATGCACAAATGGTTTTTCGGACATTGCAAGTCTCAGTATAAGAGATTTTTTATAAAGCATTACACTTGACTCCCCACCAAGTTTTGACCATGCATAATTATTAATCGGTTTTAGGCTGTCGTCTTCTTTATAATCACCTCTATTACCTGGGTAAACATAGTTAGATGAAAAGTATATTAATTTAATATTATTGTTAGAACAGCTTTTAACTATATTTGCAGTTCCAATTATATTTGCATCAATACTTAAATTTATATTTTTTTCGTGGATATCCATTGGTCTTGATAATGAAGCTAAGTGAATTAAATATTTAGGTTTATATTTATTGATACAAAGTTTAATCGAATTATTATCTAAAATATCAAGTTCTTTTTTTGTCGTATAAATGATATTTTTACCCTTTAAGTATTTTTTCAAAGATTGAGCAAATCTACTATTTCCCCCTGTAATAATTATTTTTTTTTTTTTTATAAATGAGTTATCCATTTGCCGCCTGATCTAAGATAATATTTTTCTTTTTTTTCGATTTCTGTCTTATGATTCCATGCAAATAAAAAGGCATACTCATAGGATTTTTTGTTAAAATTTCTATAATCTATTATAGGTATATGCATTCCTGGTGAATATTTGCCAATTTTACTTGGAGTTGTATCGAAAATACAATCAATAATTTTAGAGTCAATACTGCAGTAATTTAATATTGTAGTACTTTTTGATGTTGCTCCGTATCCACATATATCTTTGCCCATTTTTTTAAGTTTGTTTAAATTATATTGAAGTCTTTCTTTAGATAATTCACAATCTTTTTTAAAATTTAATGCACCAGAAATATTATTTATTTTAAGTTTTTTCTCTTTTTCTAAATATTTTTTAATTTTATCATTTAACTTGTTTTTTTTTCTTTCAATAACATATCTCATAGATCCTCCATGAGTACTTTGTGGCAATACATCTATTAGCTGAAAATCAAAAAAACCAAAAATTTTTTCTATTGATGTAATAGAAAACATAAAAATATGCTCATCGTAAATTTGATCGTATGATATCTTTTTATACATAGATCCAAGATACGGTTCCTCAAAAATAATTTTTCCATTATCATTTAATGCTAAATCGCATGTTAAAATAAATTCAATCAAATCAGGAATATGACAAACAACATTTGCCCCAAAAATTATATCAGTATTATTAGTAAATTTTTCAAATAATCTTAAATTCTTTCTATTAAAAAATTTGGTTACACTATTAATACTATTTTTTTTTGCAATTTCCGAAACATTTTTTGAAGGTTCAAAACCAATGTGCTGGAAATTTTTTTTATTAAAATTTTTAAGAAAAGTACCATCGTTTGATCCAATTTCAATAATATTAGTATCATTTTTTTTTACATGTTTTTCTTTTGCCCAATTAGCATACGCTTTAAAATGATTCTTCATAAATTTTGAGCTTGAAGTAAAAAATGGATAGTTTTCATTGAACATCATTTCTGGTTTTGGATGGTCATTTATTTGAAGCAAAGAAACATCTTCTGAAAAAGATACTCCCATATTATAAAAAAATTCTTTTTTGAAATCCTTTTTTTTTAAAAAACCATTTGCTATCGGCATTTTTCCAAAATTAATAATTTCAGGAATTTTTTTTTTTGTAATTTTACATCTAGCCATTAGATTTTAATTTTTTTTGAAATTTTTTGAAATTATAAATATATTCTTTTTTTGAAAAATTAACATCACACAAAACTAAAAAAGAACTATTATTTTTTTTGAATGTAATATTTACCCAATTCATAGGTGGAATTCTTAGCATTTTATTTTGTATTGACTTTAATTTAAATTTATATTTTTGATTATTAATTATAACAATCTCTGTTTCTCCCTCTATTTGAAGAATAATTTGTGAGCATTTTTTGTGCGCATGTTGTCCTCTTATAAAACCCTTATCACCTTTAACAACGAACATTCTTTTTGGTTTAAATGAATCAATTTTGTTAAAATATAAAGGTATGAGTGTTCCATTTGAATTTTTGATTTTTTTAACTTTTAATATAACGGGTTTAAGTATTTTAGTATTTTTCATAAAAAACAAATGTTTTATTTAACTTTTATATAATGTAAAACTAGCAAAATAAATAAGATATAAATACTTATACTTAATAATTTATGCAAATGCTCATCACTGGTCCTTTAGGCCACATTGGATCTGAATTACTAAATACTTTAAATAAATTTAAAAGATTAAAAAAAGTTTATTTAATAGATAGTGCCAGATCCAACAATCTTAACGTTCTTTTTAATTTGAAACAAAAAAATATAAAAATTAAATTTATATATGGAAATTTATTGAATAAAAGAAATCTAAAACAAATAAGGGATAAAATCCACATAGTTATTCATTTAGCCTCAATTTCAAATGCCGAGGAGTCCTTTAGAATAAAAAAATTAATTTATTATAATAATTTTGAAATTTTTAAAAATATTGTCAATTTTTGTATAAAAAAAAAATCAAAATTGATTCATTTATCTAGCACAAGCGTTTATGGAAAACTGGACTCGTTAGTTGATGAAAATTGTAAATCTCTTCAACCTCAAAGTCCATATGCTCAAATAAAGTTAATGGAAGAACAATATTTAAGAAAATATAAAAAAAAATTAAATTATGTAACATTAAGATTGGGTACTATAGCGGGTGTATCGAAAGGCATGAGATTTCATACTGCTGTTAATAAATTTTGTTTAAATACAATTTTAAAAGTTGAAATACCTATCTGGAATAATGCGATGGATCAGTTAAGACCGTATTTATCACTTAAAGATGCAATTAGAGTAATTCATCTTATAGTATCAAAAAATATATTTAATAATGAAACATATAATATTTTAACCGGCAATTATACAGTTAGACAGATATTAAAAATAATTAAAAAGAATAAATATAAAATTAAAATTAAAAAGGCTAAATCCCCTATTTTAAATCAAAAATCTTTTAAAGTTAGTAGAAATAAATTTAAAGTATTTAAATTTAAATTTAGTAAAAATTTAAATAAAGATATTAAAAATACTTTAAAGATATTTCGAGGTATTCATTAATATTAAAATTTTCCATTAAAAAAAAGTTTGATTTTTTTTATTACGTAATGGATTTCTTTTAATGAATGTTCTTCAGAAATAGGCAGACTCAATATTTTTTTTCCAAGATTTTTAGCGTTGTTTATTTTATGACTTCCAAAAAATTTTAACTCGTTCAACATATATGGATAGTGTATCATAGTTTGAATACCATTTTTTCTTAAATATTTTATTAATTTGTCTCTAAATTTAGTCCTAATTACAAATTGATGAAACGAATGAGTATTATTTTTGCTTAATTTAAATAATTCTAAATCTCCAATATTATTTAAATTTTTAAAATAAATGTCAGCAATTTTATTTCTTATTTTTATTACATTAGTATAATTTTTTAATTTAATATTAAGGACTGCGGCATTGATAGTATCTAACCTTGAGTTCCTGCCTGAAAACTTATGATCATATTTTTTTATAGCTCCATGATTTCTTGCTCTCAAAGCATATTCGTTCGTATGCTTTGAATTTGTAATTAATGCCCCACCATCACCAAAACCACCTAGATTTTTACCTGGAAAAAAACTAAATGTACCTATATCTCCAAATGTCCCGACATGTTTTTTCCCCAATTTTGTTCCATGAGCTTGCGCACAATCTTCAATGATTTTAATATTTCTTTTAGAAGCTATTTTTTTAATTCCTATCAAGTTCGAGGGAATACCATACAGATGTACAACAATAATTGCCTTTGTTTTTCTTGTGATTTTTTTTTTTAAATCTTGAAGACAAATTGAATAATCATTTAAATCTATATCACAAAATATTGGTTTCAAACCATTACTTACAACTGCCTCAGCTGTAGATATCCAAGTATTTACTGGAAGTATTATTTCTGAATTTTTTTTTAAATTTAGGGATGAAATTGCAATTTCTAATGCATCAGTACCATTAGCTACAGATATACAATATTTAGACTTAACAAAGCTACAAAAATTATTTTCAAAATTTTCAACCTCTTTACCACCTATAAATTTTGAGGCTTTGATTAAAGTTTGAATTTTATTAATTATTTTTGGTTTATTTGGTATTATTTTATATAAGTTTGTGAAATTAACTTTCATATTTAGCAACCTTGTTAATAACTTTTGTATAATCCCGCAAAATTTTTTTTTCGTCAAACATTTTAACAACTCTTTTTCTTTCTGCTTTTAAGTTTCTGTTTTTGATTTCTCTCATACAAAATTTTATACCATTAGCAAATTTATTAATATTAAATGGTTTGACTATATATCCATTAACTTTATGATTTATAACTTCTCTTATACCACCAATATCAAACGAGACTACAGGATTACCACACAATATTGTCTCAACAATAAATTGAGGTAAGGACTCAGCCCTTGAGGGACATACTGTCAATATCGATGCAGAATGATACAAAACTTGATTTATTTTTTTTTTTTCTAATTTTCTAAAATGAAATTTAAAATTATTAATAATCTCAATTGAATTTTCGTTTCCTCCAAGCACAATTATCTCAGTTTTGTTTTTAAATATATCTAATTTACTAAGAGATTCTAAAAATAAGTCTCCACCTTTCCTAAAATTAGAAAAACCACCTACAGCTCCAAACAAAATATAATCTTTGTCAGTTTCTAGCTGCAAATTCTTTTTTGAAAATATTTCATTTTTCCTGTTCCAAATTTTTGTTTCAATCGGGTTATAAACAACATCTATTTTACATTTTTTTGTTAATTCACTATTTTTTACATAGTCTTTTAACCATTTGCTATTAGCAATTAAATGAATGTTTGTCTTTTGAAAAAACTGCTTTTTTTTTTCAAATATAACTGTTTTGAGTATATTATTTTGTAAATCATGCTTACTGTATTTTTTTTTGCTAGGATTAGTTAAAAAATGTTCAGTTGAGTTTGGCACCCACATATCATGCATTGTCCACAATATAGGTTTTTTAGTTGAGATTAATTTGTCAATCGAGATCAATTCATTTCCTGTCCAATTTAGATGAATTAAATCAAAATTTAATTTTTTAAATGTAATTTTAGAAAAGATATTTAATGAATTAAGATATCTTGTTTTTCCAATAAAAATTCTTTTCAAAGTAAGAGCAATTAAATTTAATATTTGATTAAAAATATTTTTTTGATCAGGTTGTAAAAAATTTATTTTAAAATTTTTTTTTAAAATTTTAGCAATTCTAGAAGTAGCTATAAATGCCCCACCTTTTGATTTTACTAAATTTGTGATTAAAATTACCCTTAATTTGTTCATATTTTTAATTAAAAAAATTATATTTTTTTTTAAAAATAAGAAAAATATATAAATAAAAAAAAGTACATTTAACAATGCTAAAATCAGCGAAAAATCAAAAATTCTAAAAGCAGGTGTCATTCTACCAGCCTGACCGTCAATGCCATAAAATGATATCAAATTAAAGTTAAAAATTACTGAAGTAATAATTGAATGTATTAAAAATTTTTTATTTTCTATTGTTAGTAGTAAAAAAAATAAAGCAGAGGTAAACAAGTGATTTTGATGCTCGCCCTTATTAAAAATAAATTGGGCAAATAATGCTATTGCACAATAATAATAAAAATCTTCAATTTTTCTATTTTTCTTTTTTGCGAAAGAAAAAACTAGAAAGAAATAAGTAGTAAAAAAAATCATGGATCCCAAATAAACATAAAATGGACTTTCAGAATTTATTTTTCGATAAGTAATTCTATCAGTAAAACTCCCATCAGATACTTGGATTATCCAAGTTATCAACCAATTAAAATTTAGTGCATTGCCGGATATATAAGTATGTTTTAAGGCAACATAAAAAGACTTAGCTAAAGGTAAAAATCCGTAAGTTAAACTACAGATTAATATAAATACAAATACTATAGATGTTGCTTGAATAACATTTCTTAGATTTAAAATACCGTTTAAATTACTATTTTTGATCTGATTTATTTTAAAAAAATTAAATTCTGAAATATAAATTGCAAGGAAAGGAAAAATAACTATGGGCTGCCACTTTATTAAAATTGCAATACAATAAAAAAATGAAAAAATATAAATATTTTTTTTTTTTAATGCGATCATCGATAAAATCAAGAAAAATGCACAAATTATATCTAAATCAATCATTCCCATCGAAGACACTAAAAATGAAAAAATAAAAAAGATACTTAATAAAATATTTTTTGAGTATAAATAAATTGAAATGACACTAAAATAAAAGAAAAATGTTACAGCAGTTTTAATGATTGAAAATATTTTAATATCAAAAATATTTAAAAAATTATAAAATAATTTGAGAATTAATGCAGAAAATGGAGGATATGTATTTCCGAAAGTTAGTGAATATCCGTCTATTATTCCATAAGTATTAGCTTGATTAATATAGAATACCCATGCATCGTAATTGTGGGTGCCTTTTGAATTAAAAAAAATCAGTGCAACATAGAAAAAAATGATATTTAAAAAAATTATCTCTTTTACAGATTTACTAAATTTCATATTAATAAAATATAACAATAAATATTCTTACGTTTTAATCAAGAGCTTTTATAAATCTCTTGAATTGCTGAAAATATATTTTTACGCGGTTCCCAATTTATAGTTTTTTTGGCATAAGCATTATTACCCTTCAAGCATAGTTTTTTTTTTTTTACTTTTTAAATCTATACTTAAATTAATTTGATTTTTTTTTAAAATATATTTAATTAGATCATTTACAGATATACATTTATTTGAACTCAAGATTATATTTCTGATAATCTTTTTTGTCTCAATAATCTTATATAGTCCATAACATATGTCTTCTGCATGTGAAAAATCGCCATACAAATTATTAGAAAATATTTCTTTAATAAATTTTATATCCTTATTCTTTATTGCATTTATTAATCTTGGTAAAAGAAACTTTGTATTTCTGAACCTTGAATCATGATTAAACAAAATAGTATTTACGTAATTAACCTTTTTTTTTTTTTAGAAAATTTACAAAATCAATTCTAAATTTCGTATAATAACTTTTTTTAGTAGTCTTTGATTTTTCATTTACTGTTCCATATCTTTTTTTAAATACTTGTGAAGAATTTGTGAAAATAATTTTTACTCTAGGATTATATTTTATTGATGAGTAAAAAATATTTTTAGACGCGTTTATATTATCTAAATAAAATAATTTTTTACTTTTCTCATTTCGAGATGGATTATTTGCCGCAAGATGAACAATAGTATCTGGAGTATTATGTTTAAATAAACCGTCCAACTTCTTTTTATCTAATAAATTAGAACTTACATACTTTAAATTTTTTTTTTTATAAGTAGCTTTCTTTCTAGCTAATAGAA
>MDTB01047613.1_pt1 | contig 17505 bp, 15 predicted proteins | sample 811161 | NCBI WGS metagenome assembly MDTB01 (sample SAMN05326650, study PRJNA326480) | marine metagenome | isolation source: seawater | place: Mediterranean Sea | collected 2009
AACTGCGTACATTTTTAAAAGAAATACGTGATATGGAACGGGTCATGACACGTATCGGTTCAGCCAGTTCAAATAATCCGCGAGAGTTGCAAACACTATCACGGGCACTTCAACAAATACCTCCTTTAAAAAAGCTACTTTCCAATCAAGGAACTCAGCTTGAGGTGTCAGCCGATCATCTTGAGGCGATACCCTCTCTCACGGATAAAATTAATTATGCGATCAAAGAGAAAGCACCGCTTCATCTTCGTGATGGTGGCGTTATTAAAGATGGGTTTAATATTGAACTAGATGAGCTTCGTGAAGCTGCATCGAGCGGACGTTCATGGTTGGCTACTTTTCAAGCTGAGGAAGCAAAGAGAACAGGCATTAAAACGTTAAAAGTACGTTTTAATAAAGTTTTTGGATATTATATCGAAATTAGTAAATCGCAGTTAGATCGCGTTCCAGATCACTATCAACGTAAGCAGACCTTAACAAATGCTGAACGTTATGTTGTGCCAGAATTAACCCAATATGCTGATCGTATTTTGGGTGCTGAAGAACGAGCAATCGCACTCGAACAAGATCTCTTTCAAGCTCTAAAAAACGAGACTTTACAGTACCTTCAAACGGTACAACATAATGCTCAACAAATTGCGTATATAGATGTTATTGCATCCCTTGCTGAACGCGCATTAACCCTTGATTATGTTCGTCCTGTCATGTCGAAAGAGACCGATATACAGATTAAGGAGGGTCGACATCCGGTAGTTGAACAACTCATGGAAAATGAACGTTTTGTTCCGAATGATTCGATCTTAAATCAGGATGATCATCAGTTAATTTTAATAACAGGACCCAACATGGCGGGCAAATCAACCTATATTCGACAAGTTGCGCTTATTACCATTCTTGCGCACATGGGCTCCTTTGTACCTGCTCGTGAAGCGAAGATAGGTCTTGTGGATCGAGTTTTTACCCGTGTGGGTGCAAGTGATGATCTCGCCCGCGGTCGCTCTACGTTTATGGTAGAAATGCAAGAGACAGCTAATATCCTTAATCAAGCCACCGATCGCAGTTTAATCATTCTTGATGAAATCGGACGAGGCACAAGCACATACGATGGAATTAGTATTGCATGGTCAGTTGCTGAATTTTTAACGAAAGACACTTCCTTCTTGCCACGTACCCTCTTTGCCACGCATTACCATGAACTCACGGACTTAGCCGATACGCTCTCACGAATAAGAAATTATAGCGTAGCGGTAAGAGAGCAAGGGAAGAAAATTACATTTCTAAGAAAAATTATCCCGCAAGCTGCCGATAAAAGTTACGGCATACAAGTGGCTCGCTTAGCTGGTTTGCCAGGTATCGTCGTAGAGCGGGCTGAATCAATTCTTGCCTCGTTGGAACAGACAGGACAACCCGAAACAACAGCCCTTCGTGCCGTACGGAAGCGTCAGCCAAAAATGGCTCAGAATCAAAACCAACTTGATTTGCTCTAGCTCTTTCACTAAAACATACGAGATACAGGAATTATCGAATTTAGCTGCTCTTAGTAACGTGATGGGGATTTACATATGATAAATCGAATAAATCAGTTGGCCATGCTACTTGGTCTCATATTTATTTTACTTTGCTCGATGCGGACCATGAGCTCGCCGGAGTTTTGGTCTCACTTAGCTCAGGCTGAACAAGGCACACAACTCTCCTGGATACAATCTGATGCAACACCACATGTATCTCATCTATATGATTCGCTTTTACATACATGCTGGAAAGCAGGTGGAGCAACGTTCGTTACACTACTCAATAGCCTCGCCTTACTCATCTCCTTTGGTCTACTCATTCGCGTGGCAGCTCTTTGGGGTAATTTACTTTCTCAAAGTTTCGCACTGCTTATTTCTGGACATCTGATCTTTCGTTCTGTCGAAGTAGGTCCTGGCTCTGTGATGGTGTTGTTTATAGCTCTTTTCAGCTATATACTTACCTATGTTAATAAACGGATAGTGCTTTATGGAGCTCTTGTGGTTCTGCAAATTTTATGGACCCAGATGCATGTGAGTTTTCTTTTTGGGCCTACATTGGTCGCTATTGCCGCAATTGCTCATGCCAAATCAAACCCATCCAAAACGAAACAAACACCCATTGATTTAGTATATCTGATTCCCCTTTTACTGATTGTATCGTTGATACATCCTGCCGGAGTGGGCGTCTATTCGCATACTTTCGACACGATCACCTCTCCAAATCCAATTTATTGGTTTTCAATTATGAGTGATTTTTTTCAAGTGGAGTCTGTTAAACCAATGCTTCTTTTCGTGATCGTATTGAGTGCAGCGGGTCTCATTACGCTGAAAAAAAATCTTCCGAAATATCATACCATTTTAACCGTAATAGGTATTTCGTTACTTTGGACCTCTCCAAAAATGAGCCTACAGTTTGTTGCATTGGCATATCCTTTTCTTGTTTTAAGTATTCAATCTGTAAGCGTCTACATTGGTAAATCATTACAATCGGGCCCCAAATCAAATAAATTGCTGCTATCGGCTCAAATTATCGCTCTTGCCTTATTCGTTGTTTCTGTGGTTCCGATTGTAACGAATCAAACATATATTCGGAATGGAAGTGCCTCAACGTGCGGCATAGGAAATATGACCGATCTGTATCCGGTAGAACTATCTGAATTATTATCACATCCAGATTTTCCTGATCGTGTGATTAATCAGCCTGCCGATGGCGGCTATCTCTCTTATATCTATGATAGATCCTGCTTCATTGATTATCGCTCAGGTATTTATGATGAAAATGTTATCAAGGATCTGAATCAATTATTGCTGGGAGATGCAGAAACCTTTGATCGTTTTTATGAAACGTATCGGCCTGAAGCATTCATCTTGAATTGTCTATATCCAACATCAGCTCAGGGAATCGTGACCCTTATCCAACGTGACTGGAAACTCGTTTATTTTGACGGTAGCACGGCTGTTTTAATTGTAAATCGCCCTACTTACGAGTCCCTTTTCTCACTGTCTAATTTGCAGCAAACCGGATTAATGAAATTAGAAAAGCAACGCAAAGCTTTTGCACATGCTCCTTATCAAAAGGGAAACTCAGTTACTTTAATAGGCGCGGCTAAAATATACTTGGCTTTGAACCGAGCTAAAGAGGCAGAAGCTCTCTTTGGTTTATTATTAAAAGAAGGGTATGCGATGCCAGGTGCTTTAATTGGTCTTGGTAACGCTCAATTGATGCTACGCAAATTTGATGAAGCTTTCATCACCCTTCAACAAGCGGTGGAAACCTACCCATCTCGAATATCTTGCTGGATTAGTTATGAAAAGGCGTGCCGTCTCACCAATAATGACGAACAACAATCGCGAGCGGCTAAAAGAATAAAGACTCTTTCCGCCAAGTTTAAAGAGGCAACTACTGAAGAAGATAGTTAATCTTGCTCCGTTTTTTGGACTATGTGTGCATCCAATAGGTCTTGTATTAACCTGCTTTTTTTTGTGAATCTATGTTCATCATAGAGAAGACCATATGAAAAAAAAGCAACACCCTTACATCGATACTTTGCAAGTGATTGAAATTGGGATTTAATCTCCCAAGTTGGGGATTTAGTAGTGATTCCCATAATCCAATGATTCTTTTTTTGCCTTTTCGATAGGGATCGAGCAAAACGGTCTGCATGTAAGCTGAAGGTATCTCGACCATAGTTCATCTGAACAGCCCAGTCGAGTGTCCCCCTGCTCACCCAATCCGAGGCTACTTGTCCTGCATGCCATTGCGCATCGATTGGATTGCCGAGCACACTTGCACTTAAGATTGCGTTTGTATTTATACGTTTCATGCTTCGAGACAGTTCATCAACTAAGTTTGCGATAATAGCGGTCTTTACGTGCATACGTGCCTCTTTTGATCTATTTGAACCCGTCAGCTTATGCATCTGGGCTTCGGTATATGTATCGTACGAAAAATCGGCATACCGGTTTAAATCTTCTCTAGGAACATCGGGATATATTTCATGGACAAGCGATACATAATCAAAAGGATAACGAATATAATCAAGATGAATGCCTGCAACTGGATATTGTATTATTTCTCGAATTAATCCGGATAAATGATGAATCACATCTGGATGAGCCGGATTTAAAAACGTGTACCATCCTGATGTAGGTTGCATGGTATTTCCCTCTGCATCCTTCATAAACCAGTCTGGGTGATCAGCCCATGGCTGACCTCGTCCCAACGGAGGTTTGGACCTTCCTTTCCAACCAGGAAGGACATTGATATAGGCATGTAGGCGGATGTCGTAAAGTGCAGCCTCATCAATCGCTAATTGCAATGGATTCCAATCAGGATTTTCTCCGAGTTTATCGAGATCACCTGCATGTAAATCCTGTGCCCAAGGTTCATACTGGCTTGGATAAAAAACAGTTCCATTCCCTCGAACCTGAAAAAACACATCTGTAAATCCAGTCTTAGCCGCATTTTTGATAATTTGCTTCACGTCATCTTGAGTGGTGTAATCAAATCGCGGAACCCAAAGTGCAGCCCGTTCGATTGAGAACGGTATACGTGCATGATAAGAATCATAAATGAGCACGATTCCCATGCTTAGCAACAGAAAAAATAAGATACGATATCTATTTTTCGACGTTATACTCATAATCAGTTTCCACCGTTTGGAAATTTACAGCTATCAAACCTTGCTCTATGGTGCGATTAAATTGTCGGAGATGAACGTATGAAGTATAAACGTCTACTATTAAAAATCAGCGGAGAAGCCCTTCAAAATCGAGCGGAAGGCCTCAACCATGATCCGATAATACTAAAATCGGTCGCCGCTCAATTTAAAACCCTCTTGGATGCCGGTGCTGAAATCGCGGTTGTGGTCGGGGGTGGAAATATTTTTCGGGGGCTGGAGGGAGTAAGCTCTGGAACCGATCGAACAACAGGCGACTATATGGGAATGCTTGCCACGGTGATTAATGCGATGGCCATTCAAAGTGCTTTAGAAAATGAAGGCATTCAAACCCGCGTGATGACCGCGATCTCTATGCCGTCGATTGCTGAGCCATTCATCCGGCGTCGTGCGATTCGTCATCTCGAAAAAGGCCGAGTGGTTATTTTTGGTGCTGGCACAGGAAACCCATATTTTACAACCGATAGTGCAGCGGCTCTGCGAGCTTCAGAAATTGATGCCGATGTTCTTATGAAAGCAACCAAAGTAGACGGCATCTACACGGCTGATCCAATTAAAGATTCAAATGCAGTTCGCTATGATAAAATTACCTATGCCGATGCGCTTTCACAACAACTCGGGGTCATGGATGCCGCAGCCTTCTCGCTCTGCATGGAGAATGAAATTCCGATCATTGTTTTCGATTTTTTCAAAACCAACGGCATGGTAGAAATTTTTAATGGCGACACGTCCGGAACATTAGTGACTCGAGGATAATTAGGAGAGAGATATGAGCGATCAAATACGACGCGATGCAGAAGATAAGATGGATAAAGCAGTGCAATTTCTTCAACAAGAGTTGAGCGGTTTACGCACAGGAAAAGCCAATCCAGCACTTGTTGAAAATGTTACGGTTGATTATTACGGAACTCCAACTCGTTTGAGAGATATTGCAACTATCTCAACACCAGAGTCCCGCCAAATTGTGATCAACCCTTTCGATCATTCAGCACTCGGTGCCATTGAAAAAGCTATTGTGGTCGCCAATATCGGCATCACACCAATGAATGATGGACGTCTTATTCGAGTGCCTATTCCTGAATTATCTGAAGAGCGACGTAAAGAAATGGCCAAGTTGGCAGGCCGAGCCACCGAGGAACAACGCGTGGCCGTCCGTAACATACGAAGAGATGCGAACGAACAAGTGAAGGCACAAGAAAAACAGGGTGAGCTAACCGAGGACGATCGATCTAATGCGTTGGATCAAATTCAAAAAATAACAAATACCGTTATTTCAAAAATGGATGATCTCCTTGCTGCAAAAGAGACAGAAATAATGGAGGTTTAGCTCTAGCTAAACAGATCATCATGAGAATACTCATTGGAGTTTGCGGAGGCATTGCCGCATATAAATCAGCCGAAGTGGTCAGCAAATTGGTTCAAGCTGGATGTGAAGTTGATGTGTGTATGACACCTCAAGCCGAGCGCTTTATTACGGCCCTGACTTTTAGTGCGTTGACTGGTCGCCCGACTCAAACACAAGAGCAAGTTTCTCAGGATTCACTCGTCCAAACATATGCTCATCTTTATCCCGCAACAGAAGTCGATGTCTTCGTGCTTGTTCCGGCAACAGCGAATACAATTGGAACGATTGCAAATGGACTAGGAATCGAACCCGTTTCAAACGGAGCCCTCTCCCTGAGTGAGGATTGCAAACGTATTTATTGTCCGGCCATGAATACGCACATGTGGCAGCAGCCAGCTGTTCAACGAAATTGCAAACAGTTGCAAGAAGACGGTTGGATGGCTATCGGTCCTGAGTCAGGTCGATTGGCATGTGGTTCCTTGGGTATGGGACGTTTAGCGGATACTGAAATCATTATTGAAAAAATTCTTCAGCAAAAAGGCTGAGTTATGAGCCGGCGTTTACTCATTCTATCCGGTCCAACCCATGAATATCTCGATCCGGTTCGCTTCTTAGGGAATGCCTCTAGCGGGAAAATGGGTGCAGCTCTAGCCCATGCGGCTCGAAATGATCACTGGTATATTGATTTTGTTACAGGACCAGTTCACCCATCAGAATTGCCTGATCTCGATGATACGGGTCGTATTCACTCTGTCGTAAGTGCTGCTGATATGCTTCAAGAAGCTAAAAAATGGTTCACAAACGCCGATGCGATTCTATTTGCTGCTGCTGTTGCAGATTATACTCCAACGGAACCTTCTACTCAAAAACGTGATCATGAACAAAAACAACTCATGTTATCACTTACACCGACGATTGATATTGCCGCTTATTTAGGTCGGCAAAAAAAGAGCGATCAAATAACGATTGGATTTGCGCTGCAAACGCATAACGGAGAACAAAAAGCAGAGCAAAAACGTATACAAAAAAATTTAAATGCAATCGTACTCAACACACCTGAAGCTATTGGAAAAGATAAAGCTTCCTATCAATGGTTTGATGAAAACGGAAATATTGATTGGTCCCAATTAGATAAAACAACGTGTGCTTCAAGGATCATGTCGAGACTCTCAAAAATGATGCAAATCTAAGTGCTTTTTTCTCGATATGGAAGAGGCACAGATGTAGAATTTTATCGTGCTTTAAGGAAAAGATTTTTAAACCCTTCGTGGTTCGCAAAACAGGCGTACTCCTCTTTCCCAATGCATTAAAGAAAGGGAACTAAACGTTCGGTCCAGTGCCCAATCACCCTTGAATAAGGGAGGGTTCTGGAAACTGGTTAGATGGGTTCCCACGAATATCACTACGGTGATAGAGGTCAGCCTGAACGTCGGCCATCGAGGGGTTTCTTTTTTTTAGGAAAAATATGGATTTATTTAACTCATCAGAAACACCGATATCCAAATCGGCATCTTTGACAAACACCTCCCCCCTTTCTTCTCGAATGAGACCTCAAAACCTGGATGAAATAATAGGTCAAGATCACTTACTTGCTGAAGGCTGTCTTCTAAGGCGTGCCATTAATGCAGATCGATTTAATAGTCTTATTTTCTATGGTCCCCCCGGATGTGGAAAAACATCTTTAGCAGAAGTCATTGCTTGCACTACGTCCCAACGGTTTGAACGTGCCAGTGGTGTACTTTCCAACGTCTCTATGCTTCGCAAAATTTTAGAAGAGGCCGCTCACCGCAAACGAATGAACAAGACCCGAACTATTTTGTTTATTGATGAGATCCATCGCTTTAGTAAGTCGCAACAAGATGTTTTATTGCCCTATGTTGAAACAGGCGATATTACACTGATTGGAGCCACAACACATAACCCCCACTACTTTATAAATGCACCATTAAATTCTCGCTCACAAATATTTCAATTAAATGCACTCTCGATACAGGCGATCGGAAAAGTGCTCAAACAAGTAATTGAAAGCCCACGAGGATTCGATGGAAAAATTCAAGTGGATGACAAGGCGGTTATATTCATAGCTGAAAATTGCGAAGGAGATGCTCGTTTTGCCATTAATGCACTAGAAATCGCGGTTTTAACAACACCCCCCACTTCCGATAATAAAACCATACATATTACCATCCAAACCGCTGCAAATTCGTTGCAAAAGAAGGCGATTCGATATGATCGCGACGAAGATCATCATTACGACACTATATCGGCTTTTATTAAAAGTATTCGAGGTTCTGATCCCGATGCGGGAATTTATTGGTTGGCTAAAATGTTACAGGCTGGTGAAGATCCCAGATTTATTGCACGGAGACTTGTCATCATAGCCTCTGAAGATATCGGAAATGCTGATCCACGAGCCTTACCTTTGGCTGTATCTGCGATGCAAGCCGCCGAATTCATTGGTATGCCAGAAGCACGCATTACATTAGCGCAAGCGACAACCTATCTAGCCGCAGCACCCAAATCAAATGCAGCCTATAAAGCAATTTGTTCTGCGATGGAAGATATTGAGAATGGACGTATCCAAGACGTTCCTGACTATTTGCAAAGTGGTAAAAAAATTGCACCCGCAACACAAGCATATAAATATGCTCACGATGGTGATGGTCATTTTGTGGATCAATCTTATATGAAGAAACCCATAACGTATTATTACCCAACCGAAGAAGGCTTTGAAAAAAGAATTAAGCAGAGACTCGGTGAGTTAGAAAAACGAAGAGACGCATCCACATGATGTCAAAATCTGAATTTCGATCTAGAATTAAATCTTTGCAGTCAGCAATCACTTCATCCGAATTAAAAAAGCAAAGCACCAGTATCTGCAGCTTTCTAATGAGTTGGTTTCAAGCAAGAAATATTCAGCATGTGGGCATCTATATGGCGATGTCTGATGAAATTAATTTAGCCCCTTTTATATGTAGTGCACTCGATCAAGAACGCACTATTTATGCACCCAAATACGTCGTATCACATACAGGCTATTGTTTTAGCGAAATTAAATCTATATCCGATGTAAAAATGGGTAAGTTCAACATACCTGAACCACTGGGAAACACTGTAGATATTAATCAAATACAAGCCATCCTTTCTCCGGGTTTAGCCTTTGATCCGACGGGAGTTCGCCTTGGTAGAGGGGGTGGGTTTTATGATCGAATTTTTAGTAATTATCTAGGGATTCGAATTGGGATATGCGCTCATTCTCAAATAATTCCGAATCTACCTGTTGAGAGTTGGGATCAACGGGTACATTGGATTTGTAATGAAAAAGATGGGATGAAAGAATGCAGAGAGAATTAGACAAAGTTTTATGCTTTGGTTAAGTTCTATCTCATCATTTAAGGTAAGGAATCTTCATGAATACCATCATAGAGGGACAAGGTATTTTGCTCGGACTGGGTTTTCTGGTTCTGGGATTCTTTTTCCATGCTTACCTTGTGAAAGCCAATGCCATTGCTGCTTCTAAGCGGGCGAAAACTATTTTATCAGATGCAGAGCGAGAGGCTGAACTGCTTCGCGGAGAAGCAAAAATTAATGCGAAAGACGCCGTTATACGTGCTCGCGAGAAAACCGAATTGGAATTAAATACACAACGCCAGAATCTTTTTGATTTGGAAAAACGTGTTACCGAGAGAGAAAAAAACTTAACGAGCAAATTAGATCTACTGAATGCGAAAGAATTAGACATCTCTGGACGTATCGCTGAATTAGCAGATGAACGGCAAATGCTAAAAGATGAAAAACAGCATTTAAAGATTCTTCAAGAAAAACAGAAAGCAATCATTACAGAAGCTTCTCTGTTATCACCAAAAGAGGCGGAAAAAAGAGTCATGTCACGCCTCGAGCAAGAAGTAGCCGCAGAACAACAAAGATATATTCGTCATCATGTGAGAGCAGCGAAGGAAGAAGCTCAAACCCGCTCTATAGAAATTATTACAACGGCTATTCAACGGTATGCAGGTGATGCGATATCTGAAATAGCAACATCCAGCATTCATCTGAAGGATGAATCCTTCAAGGGGCGCATTATTGGTAAAGAAGGCAGAAACATAAAGGCTTTTGAGATGGCTACAGGTGTGAACGTTATTATTGATGAAGCACCTGATATTATTCTACTATCATCCTTTAACCCAATTCATCGAGAAGTAGCGAAGCGCGCATTAGAGGAACTCATCAAAGACGGTCGAATCCAACCCGTTAAAATTGAAGAAACCGTAGAGCGGGTTCGTTCTGAAGTAGATGATTTAATGAGAGAAGCAGGTCAGCAAGCTCTTAACACGTTGAAAATTCAAGGCGTTGCCCCAGAATTAATCTCCTTATTAGGAAAATTAAAATTCCGAACTTCGTACAGACAAAATGTTTTAGATCATTCCGTTGAATCTGCCTTACTCATGGGCTTAATGGCTGCCGAACTCAATCTAGATGTGGATATGGCCCGCCGCGTAGGCATTTTTCATGATATTGGGAAAGCAGCAGACCATGGAATGGAAGGTAGCCACGCGATAGCGGGTGCGCAACTGCTGCGAAAACATGGAGAACAATCATTGGTTTGGAATGCAGTTGGGGCACATCATGAAGAGATGGAAGCCAGAAGCCCCTATGCCGTTTTATGTGAAGCAGCCGATACACTTACTGCTGCACGCCCCGGTGCCCGCCTGGAAACTACTCAACTATTTCTTGAGCGTATGCAACAAATCGAAAAAATCGCGATGCAAACAGTGGGCGTGAAAAGTTGTTATGCCTTGCAAGCAGGACGAGAAGTCCGTGTTCTCGTCGATCCCGAACAGGTAGATGATTCCAACGCATTGCTTATGGCCAGAAAATTAGCGAAAGACCTTCACGAAAAAGTTACAATACCCGGAACGGTTCGCGTTGTTGTGATTCGCGAAACTCGTTGCGTTGAATTTACTACATAAATAAAAGGAGCATCATATGAATATAAAACGTATAGCTATACTGAGCATCTGTTTATTTTCGACCCTACAAATCTGTCTTGGACATTGTCAGATTCCCTGTGGGATTTACGATGATTTAATGCGTATTCATCAAATGGAAGAGCATGTTGTCACCATCGAGAAAAGTATTAAAAAATTAGCTGATAATCCCAATGACAACCAATCTGTTCGCTGGGTGCTGAATAAAGAAGTTCATGCCGATGAATTGAGTGAAATTGTGACCTATTACTTTATGACTCAACGTATCAAGCCTGGCATGCCTGAATATGAAAAAAAACTAGCCCTCTTGCATGAACTATTGCTTACATCCATGAAAGTAAAACAAGAAGCTGATCTATCACACGTTACAAAACTCAATGAATTGATTCATGCCTTTGAACATGCGTATATCAGCGAAGCTCACGAGCATTGATCACCACCACAGGTGAACTCCCTCGGGCCATTTCCATGCATTCTGAATATGCCGGATAATTGGCTTGGTACGCTGCTTGGGATTACCGATTACTTCAACCACATCAAATCGAATATAAGTTGGTTTGATGTGGTTCTTTTTTATATAGCCCAATGCTGCCTCATTGACTTTTTTTCGTTTGGCACGATTTATTGCCGAAAAAGGACGGCCAAACTCTTCATTTTTTCTGGTTTTAACTTCAACAAAGATCAAGGTTTTTTCGTATTGCATAACGGCATCGAGTTCCCCGTTTCTTCCAATACGCACATTTTTTTGAAGTAATTTATACCCCTGCCTATTCAAAAAACAGATCGCTACTCTTTCGCCCCAAGAACCGACACGAAGATGAACCGGTTGCTTGTGCTGTTTAATCCATCGTATCAATAAGTCCTTGATATACATCAAAATATCTCTCTGCCATCTTGCGTACTGAAAAATCAGATCGCATAGCACGCTTCATTAAAGGTTTCCAACGACGGGGCTGATGAAAAGTTTCTATTGCATATTGAACTGCAGAAATAAAAGCCTCAGAAGTGAACGGCTTAAATAAAAATCCGGTACTCCCTCTATTGGGATATGAGTTTATCGTATCAACTAAACCGCCTACTGCGTGGGCTAATGGAATCGTTCCATACCGCATACTATAAATTTGGCTTTGCCCACAGGGTTCAAAAATAGAAGGCATAAGGAAGAGATCCGAACCTGCAAATAACTGGTGAGCTTTCTCACTAGAATAAGCAATAGAAACGGCTATTTTTTCAGGCCATCGCTCTGCCCATTCAATTAATTTTTGCTCATAGTGGCTATCCCCGCTTCCGAGAAAAATCCACTGAGCATCTAATTCCATAATAGGCTCAATCGTTTCATCGATTAAATCTAATCCTTTTTGATGTGTTAACCGCGAAATCATGCAAAACAGCGGTATATCGGATTTAATAGGAAGACCAAATTGCTCTTGGATCTTCTTTTTACAGCTTATTTTACCTGTCAAATCATCTACATTAAAAAAGGATTCAATATACGGATCAGCAGTTGTATTCCACCTAGAATAATCAACTCCGTTTAAAATGCCATGTAACGAATTTTTGCGTTCATGAAGAACCCCCTCCAACTGATTCCCAAATTCAGGGTGCAAAATCTCTTTTGCATATGTCGGACTCACGGTAGTGAGCGCATCGGCAGTCACCAATCCTCCTTTTAGAGAATTAATCTCGCCGAAAAACTCCATTAGCTTCCAATGAAAACATACGGATGGAAGTTGAGTGAGAGAAAATTTTTCAGCATGAGCCCAGCCTTGATGTGCTAGATTATGAATCGTCATGACGGTTTTTTCTGGGCCAAAACGAGGAGTGCCATCTATTCCATATTTAAGCAATAAGGGAAGTAGTCCGGTATGCCAATCATTGCAATGAACGACATCAGGATGGAGATCTAGTGTATCAATTGCGATGACAATCGCTTTCTGAAAAAACAGAAACCGCTCAAAGTTATCGCTATACTCTTGATGAGGATCTCCATAAATTCCATCGCGATCAAAATATTCCGGACAGTGAATATAGAATGTGGTCACTCCCTCATATTCCTGCTTAAAGAGTCTGCCTTGATATACCGTTTTACCAATGGGAATTAGCAGAACTACATCCATCGGTTGGATCTGATAATGATGCCGATCGATCACGCGATATAGTGGCATAATTCGATACATTTCCACATCCAACTTTGCCAACGCCTTTGGCAAAGCTGCACAAACATCTCCTAGACCCCCGGTCGATGCAAATGGTACGATCTCGCTACTTGCAAATAAAACTCTCACACCTTTATCAATACAAAAAAATATCATGAGCTTCGATACCCAAATTATTGATTTTATCAAACAACCTAATTACCTCCCCATGAAGCAGCATGAATTAGCGCACGCACTTGGATTAACAAGTAAAGGCCAGCGCACCGAATTGCGTCATGCGCTGCACGATCTAGAGGAGCGTGGATTAATCTCATGCCTTCGCAAAAACCGCTGGGGCCTTCCGGATACAAGTAATCGTATTCAAGGAGCTTTGAAAATGCTTCCGAAAGGCGGGGCTGTTCTTATCCCTCTGAATCCAGATGAAGATGAATTGTTTATTGGTGCAAAGAATATGGGCTTAGCGTATCCGAATGATATCGTGGAAGCCGAATGTTACCATGCAGAATGGTCTGGTCGAGGCAGGTCGTCCGGATCGCCTGAGAGAAGAAGTGAAGGTCGGATTGTTAGTATTCTTGAGCGGCGGACACAACAAGTCGTTGGGATCCTTAAAAAAGCGCGTTATCACTCTTTTGTTATTGTTGATGATCCAGGATTTCCAAACTCGGTGCGGATTGCTGACCCTGGACAGATTGAAAAAAATCATAAAGTTTTAGTTGATTTAGACCCATGGAATGATCCCTATCAATCTATTACAGGTACGATAAAAGAGGATCTCGGAGAAGCATCAGCTCCAGGTGTGGATGTCGACTCTCTTTTACGGGCTGCCGGCTTAGATGAAGCCTTCCCCGATCATGTTTTGAACGAAGCAAAGAATATTCCAGAATCTATTTCTGATGATTTAATGAATGGCCGCCGCGATTTACGCAAGGAAGTCATCTTTACGATTGATCCCGAAACAGCCCGAGATTTTGATGACGCCATCTCTATTGATCCGCATCCACAAGGGGGTTGGAGACTCGGAGTGCATATTGCAGATGTTTCTGCCTATGTAATACCAGGTAGCGCTCTCGATCATGAAGCCTACAAGCGAGGAAATAGTATCTATCTGGTCGATCGGGTTGTCATGATGCTTCCAACTGAACTAACAACGCAAATTTGTAGTCTTAATCCAAATAGTGATCATCTAACCCACTCCGTTTACATTCATTTGAGCCCAGAAGGTGAACGACTTGGCTATGAAACCTTTCCAGCTGTTATACATTCACAATGTCGAATGACTTATCAACAAGTTCAGCAGCATATGGATGGCGGAAATGATCATAAAATTCCCGAATTTATTCAGAAAAAACTTAACATCCTCTATCCCTTAGTACGTCAAGTTCGACAACGAAGAATCCACCAAGGTTCGTTAGAGATCAATACACCGGACGTAGAGATCAAATTGAATGAGAAAGGTGAAGTAGCTTCCATGATTCCCCGATCGGCAGCAAAAGAAGCCTATCAATTAATTGAAGACTGCATGCTACTTGCTAACCGCGCTGTGGCAGAGAAACTAATGGAAGCCACTGACCGCCCTGCACTCTACCGGATTCATGAAGAACCGGATGAAGAACAGTGGAACCGAATGGCGATGGAGCTAAATGCACTCGGTATTCCGGTCTTACCACGATCTCGAAAGGAACTGAATGAGGCATTTGCATTAGCGGCAGATACCCCTACCGAATACACTGCGCTTCTCGCAATTCTTAAAAACTTTAAACGAGCAGAGTATGCAGGCCGACAAGTCGGTCATTTTGGATTGGCATTCGAAGATTACACCCATTTTACATCACCGATTCGTCGATATCCCGATTTAGTGGTTCATCGGCTTTTGAAATCACTTGAGAATAATGAGCCCCCTTCTTTATCTAAAATAAATATCGAGGAAATTGCTCGCCACTGTACCGAGACCGAAAAAAAAGCCGATGATTTAGAGAAAAAATCGACGGAAAGAAAGAGACTTGATTTCTATAATAAACTTTTGAAAAATGGAAAAAGCGCCACGTTCAATGGATTTATTGTTGGTATTAAAAAAAGAGGGATGATGATTGAACTACCCGATTCGCTTCAACGCGGGATGGTCGCCTTCAAATCTATTCGAAGCGATTGGCTTGAAGCAGATGAAACACTCACGCGTGTCGAGAATCGAGATGGAGCCATTCGATATAAACTAGGCGATCCTTTAGAAGTGATGATTGCAAAAGTTGATATGGAACGTGCATTACTTGATTTTGCCATATCGGGGGAGTCCAACCCAAAATCTAATCGCAGTCGTAAACGACGAATTGAGCCCGATCAGCGCTCTGGACGTGCTAAAGATTATTCAAAACAGCGACGTCGTCGTAAAAAAAGATGAGTTGTTAAGCGGTTTGAGTTGAACCCGTCTAGCACCTTGAATAGTATTTCGCCTTTTGAAGAATTGAAATAGGAGCAAACATGAGCGCAGTTACACATATTGAACTTCCCCGTATTCATAAATTTAAAAGCGGTAAAGTGAGAGAAGTCTACGATTTAGGTGATCAATATCTTTTCATTGCCTCCGATCGAATTTCAGCCTTTGATGTGATCATGCCTGATGGCATTCCAAACAAAGGGCAAGTGCTAAACATGATCTCTAAATTCTGGTTTGAACGTACCGAGGATGTGGTGAAAAATCATATGATCTCAACCGATGTAGACGATTTTCCCGCTGAACTTCAACCACATCGCGAAATGCTTAAAGGTCGCTCAATGCTAGTGATGAAAGCGGAATTATTACCCATCGAATGTATTGTTCGTGGCTATTTAATCGGTTCAGGTTGGAAGGAATACCAAAAATCAGGAACGATCGGAGGGATGCCCCTTCGAGCTGGTTATGAAATGGCAGGCAAGATTGATGAGCCGATCTTTACGCCCTCTACCAAAGCTGATGAAGGTCATGATGAAAACATTTCTATCGACCAAATGAATGAAATTGTAGGTAGTGAAATGGGTCAAAGACTCATCGATATCAGCCTACACCTTTATAAGACCGCAGCGGATTTTGCCCTCACGAAAGGAATCATTATTGCTGATACAAAATTTGAGTTTGGCATGATTGGAGATGAGCTTATTTTAATCGACGAAGTACTAACACCCGATAGCTCTCGCTTTTGGCCTGCATCCGATTACGCGCCCGGAAGTTCGCCGCTCTCGTTTGATAAGCAGTTTGTTCGAGATTACTTGGAAACATTAGATTGGGATAAAACCCCTCCCGGCCCCACCCTCCCGAAAGAAATTATCGAAAAGAGCCGCGAAAAATATTTAGAAGCCTATGCATTATTAACAGGTGAAGCGCTCTCTTGTTGAAGCGCTAATTGATTATGCAGGCTTTAGTGGATGCGTTTATGGATCACTTAGCCCTTGAACGAGGGTTAAGTCATAATAGCATCCAAGCCTATCGTAATGATTTAGATCAATTTCTCTTATTTCTCCAAGAACAAAAAATTGAGCGGCCCGGCTCTCTCACTCACAGTTTGATTCTTGATCACCTAATAGCCCTGCGTGAAGCAGACAGATCCACCCGAACAGTCTCAAGGCACCTGGTGAGTATTCGAATTTTCCTCCGCTTTTTGCAACATGAACGCTACATTGATTTAGATCCATCAGAGACATTAGAATCACCGCGTCTGTGGAGCCTTCTACCCGATACACTCTCTCCAGATGAAGTACAGCGTCTGCTATCAATAAAAAACAGTAAGAAGAAACATCTACAGCGAAATCGCACCTTACTCGAGCTCCTCTATGCAACAGGTTTACGGGTTTCAGAAATAGCAGCTCTAAAAGTAGGTGATTTACAATTAGAAGAATCGACACTTCGTGCGCGAGGAAAAGGGAATAAAGAACGTATCGTACCGATAGCTCATACAACGGTTGAAATTATAAAAAACTATCTATTACAGGATCGTGCTCGCTACTGTAAGGATGAGCTTGAAGCCCATGTTTTTCTATCTCAACAAGGTCGACCTTTAACTCGACAGCGTATATGGCAAATCATTAAAGAACAGGCTCGCTCAGTGGGTATCACCAAAAAAATATCGCCTCACACTCTTCGCCATTCATTCGCTACGCATCTACTTGAAAATGGTGCCTCACTCCGGGTTATTCAAGAGATGCTTGGACATGCGGATATATCTACCACTCAAATCTACACGCATGTAGATCAAAAACGATTACAACAAACGCATAAACAATTTCATCCAAGATCTTAAAAAAGAAGTTCCAACCTTCCCATTTTAGTTCATCTCACATACATTAAGCATGATTGCA
>MDTB01122560.1_pt1 | contig 17505 bp, 15 predicted proteins | sample 811161 | NCBI WGS metagenome assembly MDTB01 (sample SAMN05326650, study PRJNA326480) | marine metagenome | isolation source: seawater | place: Mediterranean Sea | collected 2009
ACCCGCCCATACCCATAATCAATATTTTAGATTTCTTTGTTATTGATGAATTATTTAATATTGCATTACTTGCTGTTGGCAAAGCACATCCTAATAAAACAGACTCACGATGATATTTATTTTTTTTACTAATCTTAAATATTCTATTTTCACTGACTAATGAATAATTCAAAAGAGTATTACATCCACCTGTATTAATTATTTTTGAACCCTTTGTGTAACTAACTGAAGAAAATTTTTTATTGGTTTGTTTTTTTACCCAGCTAACTACAACTTGGTCTCCAGTTTTTAAATTTTTTACAGATTTGCCTAAAGATACAATTTCTCCCACTCCTTCATGGCCCATACAATGAGGTAAAAATTTATCTTTTCCTAAAATTCCACTTATTTCATTAAGTTGAGTATGGCATATTCCAGCATATTTCATTTTGACTAACACATATCCTTTTGGAACATTTTTAATTTCCAAATTTAGTAATTGTAAATTTTTTTTCTGTCTAAAAATAACAGCTGCTAGGTTTTTATCTTTCATGTTAATAATTACTATTTTAGTAAATGATTGAGAATTGCGTAAAAATTTGATTTACTGATTGACTTAGAGTGACCAAGGATATCCACCTTTAAAGCACCAGCTATGTTCCCGATTATATTAGTGATAAGTTGGTCCGATTTATTTGAATATAGCAAAGATGTTATTGCTAAAAAAACATCTCCTGCCCCAATAGTATCAATAACTTTATCAGAGATTAGAGCAGGGGTATTCGTAATCTTGGAATTTAAAAAAGAGAATGACCCTTTTCTGCCTCTTGTAATAGTAATATTTTTACAATTTATTTTTTTTATAATCTTTTTTGAAACAATCTTTTCAATACTATTAATATTGTCTGAAGCAGCTAACCTAAGTTCTGGCTCATCTATACATATAAAATCTGACTGTGGATATTTCGTTATTAGGTTGAATCCAAGATTAGCACTATTACTTTGACAATTTATTGATAAAAATTTTGCATTTTTCCTCAAAACTTCATAAATATCATTGTCAATAAAACCATGACCATAATCAATTAATATCACTGCATCAAATTTTTTAATTTCTCTTTTAAGGTAAGAAATGACTCCGTTTTTATTTTTTTTACTCAACAAATTATCATCCATATAATATACCTCGCTAATCTTTTTATTATATGCATTTTCTACAAATCTTTTTTTTCTAGTTGTTTCTTTTTTTGTCTCAAAAAATATTTTACTATTAATTTTTTTTTTAAACTTACTTAAAGGTGCTTTTAGATCTTTGTCGTTTCCAATTACTGTACAAATGGAAACGTTATTATTAAATTGAGACAAGTTAGTAGCAGCAGCAAATACTCCTCCTAAAAAAATATCAGTTTTTAAATATCTAGTTGCCAAAATATTTTCTTTTAAAGGTTTATTCAAAGGTCTAACAGAGTCATACTGATCTATTATAGCATCTCCAATAATCAATACTTTTTTATCTTTAATATTTTTTAAAGACTCAAGGCTTTGATTTAATAGTTTTTTTTTATTTTTTTTGTCTAAAAACTTTGCTAACTCACTATCAAGTATAAAAGAAAAACTTTTATTTATAATTTCTGTTGAACTTTGAAGAGGTGATTCTGTAAATATTATTTTTGAATTTATTTTTTTTAGTTCTTTAATTTCTTTATCAAGTCTTTCAGTTAGATCTTTTTTTCCTTTATAATCTTTACCTTTAAAGTAAATATCTGGTTTAATTTGCTTAATACTCTCAGTGGCATCAGGACTAAAATTTACACCAACAAAATCAACTTGTCTTATAGCTTCCAAAACTTTTGCTCTAAAATAATGATTGTTTACTGGTCTGTTAGGACCCTTATTAACAAATTTATCTTCGGTTAAAGTTACAAACAAATAGTCACATTTTTTCTTTACTTCTTCAAAATGAGTTATATGTCCTGCGTGTATTACATCGAACACTCCGTGACATAAACCTATTTTTTTCCCTTTTTTTTTTAATTCCTTGGAAATTTTATTTAGGTTTTCTAAATTATATTTTTTCACCAATTTTAAATTCTAAATGAGTTTGTTTCAGAAAAATCTGCTACAGTTGAACTTCCTGCTAAAGGATCTCCACTACTTGACATTAAAAAATCAAATAGACCAAGAAAAGATTTTCCATCATTAATTTTTCCCTTTGGAAGTTTTTGTTTTATAAATTTATTATAAGCTTTCTTATTTTTTTTCTTTAATCTTTCAAATGCATTATTTTTACATTCAAATGCACCTAATAGCACGCAGTGTACAAAAATATTTTTTTTGATCAATTCTTTAGATAATGTTTTTGTATAGGAAATTAAAGAAGCTTTAACCATTGAATAACCTACAGATGCAGTAGCTTCAATTGAGGCGACAGAACCAATATGAATTATTTTTAAATTTTTATTATATTTTTTTTTTTCTAATACTAATTTATTAATGCCAACTGCTGAGGATACGTTTATATTAAATAAAAAATTTAATTCTTTTCGCCCAATAATTGGGTTATGCAAACCAAACCCACCCCCAAGACAATGAATTATAGTATCAAATTTCATTGAATGATTATGAATTATTTTTAAAAATTTTTCATAATTTTTATTTTGCTCTAAATCTATCGAATAACAGTTTTTATTATTTTTTTTTGATAATTCTTTTTTTAAGTAAGTTAGTTTTTTTTTATCCTTTCCAGTTGCGAGAATATTATAGCCTTTTGAGTCATAATATCTGCTAAGTAATAAACCTAGGCCTGATGTAGCACCGGTTATTAAAATTGTTTTCATTTTAAGAATTTAATAAATCCTCTCTAATTTTATTTACTTTTCCTATTCCAAGGAATGGATACATATTATCTAGCATCGCAGGCTCAAATGATCCATCTTTATTCATCTGAGTTTGAACTCTTGGAACTAATTCTTGCATTGGAGGTGTAATAATCTCACAAATAACAGCATGTTTTGATTGAATTATCTTATTAATTTTGTGACTTAAATTATTTTCATTATTAAGTTTTGCAGTTTTAAATCCAAAAGACTTTGCCACTTTTAAAAACTCTGGCAATGTAAGACCACTATTATTATCTGCTCCAATAAACTTTCTAAAATTTTTTTGTTGCATTAATTTCATAGTTAAATATCCGCCATTATTTATAATAAATAATTTAACAGGAATTCTATAATTTATTAATGTATGAAGTTCTTGAATATTAAACATTAAACCACCATCACCTGTAATACAAATAGGAATTTTTTTTTTGTCAGCAAAATAAGCTCCAATTATACCTGGTAAACCAAATCCCATTGCTGCTATTCCAGATGAAGTAAAAAGTCTTTGATTTTTTTTAATTTTAAATGACTGCATTGTACATGTGAAACTAGTTCCCATGTCTGTAACTATATTTTCTTTTCCAGTTAAAACCTTTGAGAGACTATTAATAAATCTAAATGAGTTAATGTAATTTTTGTTTTTTTTATATTTATTATCTTCATCTAAAGATAGTTTCAATTTGTTCAATTTATTTACCCAATTTACTTTTTTATCAATTTTTTTTAATTTTTTATTTAACTCACTGAGGTAAAGACCAACATCATTAATAACACTTAAGCTTGATTTTAACTTTCTTTTGATTGTTTCCTTTTTATCAATATCAACAAATATTTTTTTTGAGTGAGGAGAAAAGTTTTTCATTTGGTATCCAGTTATTGGCACAGATAATCGAGAGCCGAGTACAATCAATAAATCACATGATTGTATAGCAAAGTTAGCAATTCTATTACCAAACAATCCTGGACGACCAAAATACAAATCATGATCAGATGCTATTAGATCACTAGCATTCCATGTTGATAAAAATGGGATTTTAGATTTTTTGATAAAATTAAAAAATTTTTTTTCTGCTTCACTTATATGAACACCATTTCCCACTAAAACGAGAGGTCTAGTAGAAGATTTAATCATTTTAATTGATTTAATAATTTTATTATTTTCAATTTTGTTTATTTTTCCCTTTTGTTTTTTAATTTTACTTTGATTACGATTAACAAATTTTTTAGACTGTATATCTAAAGGAACATCTATCCAAACTGGTCCTGGCCTTCCCTCGTTTGCGATTTTGAATGCTTTTGACAATTCAAACTCAACGTCTGTATCTTTTGACAGTACAACACTGTATTTTGTAATTGATTTCACTATCTCACTAATATTAGCCTCTTGAATTCCAATTTGTCTAGTTTTAGAGTTTGAGATCATATCTTTGGTCTCTACTTGCCCTGAAATTACAATCATTGGAATAGAGTCAATCCATGCCCCTATGACGCCTGTTACTGCATTGGTGCCACCAGGGCCTGATGTCACTGAAAGTATCCCAGGTTTTTTTGAAATTCTATAAAAAGCTTCAGCTGCCATTGCTGCAGATTGCTCATGATGCATAAATACAAAATTTAGGTCTTTTTGTCTTCTAAATGCTTCATTAAGAAACATTGCTCCACCACCTGTTACACCAAAGGCAGTTTTAAGATCTTTTTTAAGTAAAAATTTTATAATAAACTCTGCATTATTCATATTTAATTATCGAACCTATATTATAATAATATATAAAAATCTAGTTCTACAATTATATTTTAATAATTATGAAAAAAATACTTATTCTTGGAAGTAATAGCTTTTCTGGAAATAGTCTAGTTAATTTTTTACTAAAAAAAAACTTTCATATAATTGGTTGTTCCAAATCACATCCATCAGAAAAAAGGTTTAATTGTTTACATTCATTAAAATCAAAAAAAATTAAGAAATTTAGTTTTATTAAAATTGATATAAATAAAAATTTTAAAGAATTAGAAAAAATAATAGCGAAAAAAAAACCATCAATAATAATAGACTTTTTAGGTCAAGGTATGGTTCCAGAAAGTTGGAAATATTCATATTTAACTTTTAATACTAATGTTTTATCAAAAATTAGACTTTATGAATTTTTAAAAAAAAAGAAATTTCTTAAGAAATATATTAAAATTTCTACACCTGAAGTTTTTGGGTCAGCAAATATAACTAATTCAGATTATGATAATTATAATCCTTCTACACCTTACGCACTATCACATTCTTCAATAGAAATTTATTTATCTTTATTATATAAACAATATTCTTTTCCAGTGATTATTTCGAGATTTGCCAACTTTTATGGTCCTTATCAAAAATTGTACAGATTAATACCACTAGCAATTCATAAAGCTGAAAAAAAAGAAAAATTTCCTCTTCATGGAGGTGGCATGTCAAAAAGATCATTCATTTTCTCTGAAGATTTTTGTAATGGAATTTATAAATTAATAAAAAAAGGAAAAATAGGAGAATATTATCAATTTTCATCTAATGAATATTTAACAATAAAAAAAATAGTAGAAATAATATATAAAAAGAAAAATCTTAATCCAAAAAAATATATAAAAAATGTCAAAGACAGACCTGGAAAAGATAAGGACTATAAAATTTTTGATAACGATACTAGAAGAAAATTAAACTGGAAGAACAAAATTAAAATTGATGATGGAATAAATAAAGTGATTGAATGGTATAATAATCATAAAAATGATTTTAAAAAAAAAGAAGAAAAATTTAAAATGTAAAAATGAAAAAAAATTTTTTAATTAGACAATATTTAGCAGACAAAAAAATGATAATTAAGCACAATTATCTTAGTGACCAATTTAAAAATTCAAAAAAAATATTTAATCTTATTCAAGATACTGTAAAATTTAATGATTTTACTCTTGGTAGATATGTTGAGTTGTTTGAAAAAGAATTCTCAAAATATCAAAAAGTTAAATATTCAATCGGTGTAGGCTCAGGAACAGATGCTATTTTCTTATCATTAAAAGCATTGGGAATTAAAGAAGGTGATGAGATTATAACTCCAACTTATTCATTTTATGCAACTGCGGGTGCTATAGCAACTGCTGGTGCAAAACCTATTTTTATCGATATCAAAGATGATCTTAATATAGATGAAAATAAAATAGAAAAAAAGATAACAAAAAGAACCAAAGCTATAGTGCCTGTGCATTGGTCAGGTAGGATTTGTAATATGGATAAAATATTAAAATTGGCAAAAAAATACAATCTACACGTTGTCGAAGATGCTTGTCATGCAATCTTAGCACATGATGATAAGAAAAAATTTGCTGGAAACTTTGGAATTACAGGATGTTTTAGTATGCATCCACTAAAAAATCTTAATGTGTGGGGTGATGGAGGGATTATTACCACCAATGACCAAAAAATTTATAAAAAAATAAAACTTTTAAGGAATCATGGGTTAACAAGCAGAGATAACTGTAAAATATATGGATTTAATTCAAGATTAGATACAATTCAAGCTGCTGTAGGAATGGAGATGATAAAAAAGATTAATTACATAACAAATTCAAGAATTAGAAATGCAAAATATTTAAATGCAAAATTAAAATCAATTAAACAAATTAAAATTATTCAAGAAAGAAAAAAATTTAAATCAGTTTATCACCTTTATCAATTTTATTGTGAAAAAAGGAATCAATTAAACAATTTTCTTAGAAAAAATAAAATTGATAGTAAAATTCATTATCCAAAACCACTACATTTACATGAAGCTGCAAAAAAATTTAATTACCATAAAAAACAATTTACTTGTGCAGAGGATTTAGCAAAAAAAGTAATTTCAATTCCAGTGCATGAATTTATAACAAAAAAACAGTTAGATTTTATGGTAAGTAAAATACAAAAATTTTATAAATAATGCGAGTAACATTTACAAATTTTCCAAAAGAATACAAAATTCTTCAAAAAGAATTAAAAAAAAAATTTGATAAAATTGGGTTAAAGGGCCAGTATGTTTTGGGATCTGAACTTCAATTGTTTGAAAAAAAAATTGAAAAATTTTTGAAAGTAAAACATGTCGTTGGTGTTGGAAATTGGACTGAAGGTACTATTATGGTCCTAAAAGCTTTGGGTTATAAAAGTAGAGATGAAATTATAACCGTTTCAAATTCATTCATTGCTACTTGTGGAGCTATTGCATATGCGGGAATGACTCCGAAACTAATTGATGTCAGCGAAAATCTAAATATTAATGTTAATCATATCCAAAGTAAAATAACAAAAAAAACTAAAGCAGTGATGCCAGTTCATTTATCAGGCATACCAGCAAATTTAAAAAAAATAAAAAGTATTTGTAAAAAAAATAATATTGATTTGATCGAAGACGCAGCTCATGCATTTGGAACTAAATATAGAAATAAATTTTTAGGTACTATTGGTGACGTAGGGGTGTTTAGTTTGCACCCCAGGAAAAGTTTTCATATTTTGGGTGACGGTGGGTTAATAGTAACAAATAACACTAAACTTTATAAAAAAATATTATTAATGAGAAATCATGGTTTAAAAACACGCGATGAGTCAATCATATGGGGAACGAATTCTCGTTTAGATAATCTACAAGCAGGATTTGGCAATGTAATGTTAAAAAAAATTTCCTATTGGAATAAAAAACAATTGGAAATAGCAAAAATATATTCAAAAAAATTAAATAAATTTGTTAAAGTACCAATTTATAATTCTAAAATTTCAAATCCATCATTTCATCAATATATAATCAGAACTAATTTTAGAGATAGTTTAAAAAAATTTTTAAAAGAGAATCATATAGATACTGCAATTCATTATCCTATTCCTATACACAAACAAAAAGCATATGAAAAACAATTTGGAAAAATAAGACTTCCTTTAACAGAAAAATATAGTAAAGAAATATTAAGTTTACCCATTAATCCCTTTATGAATAAAAATGAAATAAATTATGTAATTAAAAAAATTCATGAGTTTTTTAAGAGTAGATAAAATGAAAAATATTTTAATTACTGGTGGCGGTGGTTATATCGGCACAAATCTTGTAAATAATTTAATTAATGATGGATATAATATTACAGTAGTTGATACCTTTTGGTTTGGAAATTACCTTAAGAAAAATAAAAAACTAAAAATTATTAAAAAAGACATAAGAAGAATAACTAAAAATGATCTTAAAAAAATTGATTGTGTAATGCATTTAGCATCAATTGCAAATGACCCAGCAGCAGAATTAAATGCAAGATTAACATGGGATGTTAATGTTTTAGCTACATACAAATTAATAACACTTGCTATCGATTCTAATGTAAAAAAATTTGTTTTTGCCTCATCTGGGAGTGTGTATGGAATAAAAAAAGAAAAAAAAGTTACTGAAAATTTAAGCTTAGAACCTATATCAGAATACAATAAATCTAAAATGATAGGGGAAAGAATTCTCTTAAGTTTTAAAAAAAAAATTGATTTAACAATTTTAAGACCTGCAACAGTTTGTGGCTATTCTCCTGCAATGAGATTAGATGTTGCAGTAAATGCATTAACCTTTGGTGCTTTGAAAAAAAATTTAATAACTATATTTGGAGGTAAACAAATTAGACCAAACCTTACGATGTACGATATGATTAGAGCTTATAAATTTGCACTAAAAAGAAGATTAAAAAAAGATAGAACAATAAATAAAACTATATTTAATTTGGGTTTTGAAAATCTAAGTATAATTAATATGGCCAAACGAATTAAAAAAACGCTAAATTTAAAATCTAAAATAATAATTAAACAAAGTAATGACCCTAGATCTTATAGACAGAATTCAGATAGGATAATTAATGAGGGTTTCTTACCTAGAACAAAAATTGAAGATGCAATCAAAGAATTAAATTTAAAATTTTCTCAGAAAAAAAATTACTCAGAAAAAAAGTTATTATAGGGTGAATACATTAAAAGTTATTAATGCTAAATAATCGTTTATAAAATTCTAAAGCTCTATGACTTCAGTTGTTGCCTGTTTCTTTAATATTTGCTCTTCAGAGTTAAATGAAGGTGTTGTACTTAAATCACTAGGCCAAGACTTTGAAACTTTATGTCGAATCTCACTCCATTCTTCATCAGAAATATCTATTGAAATATTATCTTTTAAACTTTGTTCCAAATATGATCTAGGTGCGTATGATGAAGTTGACACTCTTCTAACATTCAGAGAATCAACTTTTAGCTCATTAAATGCCCAAGGAATAAATCCCTCAACGTCATTTTTATTTTCTTTATTTGCAACAAATTCAATATGAATATTTAAATCATTATATCGACTCCTAATGTCTTTTATACCTGCAACTAAAGTTTCAAATTTCGCCTTTCTTTCAATTTTTTCAAAATTTTCTTTTCTGTGACTATGTACTGAAATATGTATCCAATCTAAAAAACCAAGATTTTGAAGTTTTCTTTTTTCTAACAAAACCCCATTAGTTATCATTGTTATAATTGGTTTATTTTTGAAATTTTTAGATATTAATTCTTTTGCAACAAGTAAATATTCATCAATATTTTTTGCCATCAACGGTTCATATGAGCAACCAATTGAAATTCTTCGGCATGTATTGGATACTTTCTCAAGAATTTTTTTTAATGAGTTTGTGGAAATTTGACCATGTTTAACTTGTAAATCAGTAGTGCAAAAAACACATGCTAAATTACATACATTAATTGGATCAAATCTAAATTTTATTACATTGTTTAAGTCTCTTTTTAAAACTTCATCAACTAGTTTTTCAGGCTTTCCTTCAATTGGGAAAATATTCAAAACTTTTGGTTTTGGATGAAAAAATTTTTCATTCTCAGGGTCTCCCCAATGACCAAACTGATCTTCATTACAAATTATGTCTTGTTTAATTCTTTTTTTATTCTTCATGAAATAAGTTTATTTTTTCAACAGTCTTTTTATCACAGCATGCATCCAATCACCATTGAATTTATAATGTGGAGATGTGATAAAATTTGCATCTTCTACAACAGGTCCGTCAACAAAATCTGCTCCTGCGTTTATAATATCTTGTTTCCATGCATAATAACCAGTAATTTTTTTATTTCTTATTATGTCAGCTGAAATTAACATCATAGTTCCGCTACAAATTGCAGCGATTAATTTATTTTTTTTATTGAAGTCTTTTACAATGTTTATTGCATTATCATCTAGTCTTAATAGCTCCATAGATTTTACACCACCTGGCAAAATTAAAAGATCATAATTATCAACTTTAATTTTATTTATTGATACAATTTTATCATCTTTTTGGGGTGGTACTTTAGTACCAAAAAAACCCTGAACAATTTCATTGCTTTGATTATATACCTCTACATCAATTTTTGCTTCTTTTAGTCTATAAAAAGGATAAATAAATTCATGATCTTGAACAAACTTGCTTGTTATTATTAGAGATTTCATAAAACCTTTTACAAACCTTAATTTTTATTTGCAAGTTTTATTTACAGCTTGGATGCTTTTAAAACTAATAGTTTTTCACTTATTTTGAAACGTTCGGTGAGCTGTTTTAAAGTAAAAGATTTAACTATCTCACCAGTGGTTATCACCGTTTTATTTTTTTTTGAAACAATTTTACCATCTAATATTATTGAAACACTTTTATCATCATAAGATTTAAATTTATTTAAATCTCTATGGTAACCAATCTCAATTTTAATATTATTTAAATTATAATAATTTTTTTTATGAAGAGTTGGAAATTTGAATAAAACATCTTTTTTTAAAATTTTTCTAGAATTTTTCAATTTTTCATAACCTTTATTGCTTCTTCCATATTTATCTTCCATTCTTATAAGATCATTTTTTAAATAAGGACTCTCTAACTCTAATGCATATAAATCTGTGCTATTATTAGCCTTTATACGATGGAATAATCCTGGTCTTAAAACTAAAATAGACATTGGTGGATATTTAACTATATTTTTTTTATAAATACCTACCTGAACTTTTGCTATACCTTTTAAAATAAGAAAACCAGTTTTTTTTAGTGGGTGGCAATGCAAAGAAGTCGAAAAGCCTTTTTTAATTTTTAAATATGTTAATGCAATTTTTTTTTTATTTTTAAAAATAACATATTCTTCTCCCCAGGGTTTTGAGATTACTCTATTGTTATAACTTAAATTAATTTTTTTTTTCAATTTAGCCTATTTTTTTTTAATATTTTTAAACAAAACTGGTGACTCTTTTTGTTGATCAAATTTTGTATACTTGTTTATAATTTCATTTAATTTATTAGGTTCTATCTGCACATAAGGCCTAACTACTTTCAAATGTTTTTTCAAAATTTTTTTATTCTTGTTAATTTTATCTTTAAAATAAATAGATCTCCTCATTAAATGTATATTCTTTTTTTCACTTCGAGATATTTTTTTTTCAAAATTTCCAAGCATTTTTGTTACCCTTCTTACAGATTTCACAAGCTTTATCATTTCAGAAGTATCAGCAGATAATGCATGATCTCTAAAATCTGAAAAATTTTTATCAATTGTGAAATGTTTTTCAATTATCTGTGCACCTAAAGTTGTTGCAATAATACTGGCTTCTATTCCTAGGGTGTGATCTGAATACCCAACATTAACTTTATATTTTTCCTTTAGGAATTTTATTGATAATAAATTCGCCTCTAAATCTTTAACGGGATAATCTGATACGCAATGTAAAAAAAAAACTTTCTGTAAAGGAAATTTATTTTTTTTTATGAATTCAATAATTTTTTCAATTTCTAAATGATTAAGTAAACCTGTAGAAATAATAACTTGCTTTTTAAAAGAAAAAATTTTTTTTATTAAATCATAATAATTATTATCCCCTGATGAAATTTTAAATACATCCACTATTTTATTTAAAAATATCGCACTATTGATATCTAAAGGAGTTGATATAAATTCTAATCCCTTCTTTTTTGTAAATTTAGCTAATTTTGAAAATTCCTCTTTGGTAAGTTCAAATTTTTTAAATCTTGTAAATCTGTGTTTGTCATTTGAATTTATAAAATCTTCTGTTTGAAATGTTTGAAATTTGACTGCATTCACACCAGTTTTTGAGGCTTCACTTATTAACTTTTTTGCTAAGCTAAAAGATCCCTCGTGATTGTTGCCAATTTCTGCGATTATGAATGGATCTTTTTTATTTTTTAAATTCATTATTTTTGGAACTCATTCCAAAACCCTTTGTACCAATCTATATATTTTGTATATCCTTTTTCAATTTCATATTTTGGATTGTAGCCTAATAGTTTTTTGGCTTTATCTATTTTAAGTGTACCTCTTTCAGGCATAAATTTTTCTTTATTCTTATATTTAACATTTATTTTTGGAAATATTTTTTTTAGGATTTCAATAAGATCATTTATTTCACGACTTTTTCCATATGTTAAATTAAAAGTTTGGTTTTTTGCATTTTCTTTTTCACAACATAAGATTACACCAGACATAAAATCTTCTATGTAAGTAAAATCTAATTTTTCCTTACCGCTTCCATTAATTTCAATATCTAATCCTTGTAATGAGTTTTCAATAAAAATTTGACCTACTCTTCTGCTGACGCATCTTTCCCCATAAAGTGCTGATGGTCTTATAATTGTATAAGGTGTTTCAAAAATTTGGTTATAAGCTTTTACGATTAATTCTCCCGCATATTTTAACGTGCCATAAATTCCTATAGGTTTACAAATTGTCTCTTCATCAACACTTTTTCCATTAAACTCTCCGTAAACCATACTTGAAGATAAATATATTACATGTTTTTGATTATTTTTTGCAAAGTCTAAAGTATTTTCTAAAGTTCTTAAACTATTATCAAATGTGGTATGAGGAGATTTATTTGATTTATTTGCATGCGAAACAGCAGCTAGATGAATGATTATATCTGGATTTATATCTGAATATATTTTGGAGATTAAATGATAATCTCTAGCATCAATTATATTAAAGTTAATATTACTTTTGTTGATAAGCTCAATTCTATTATTTAAAATTTTTGAATACAGTTGTTTATTTTTTATTTCATTGTCTGTAAAAGAAAGTAGATTGTTTACAGATAAGCTATCGACTATAAAAGGCTCATGCCCCCTACTTTTTAAGTTTAAAGCTAAATTGTGACCAATAAAACCACTTCCACCAACTAACAATATTTTTTTTTTCATATTATAAAAAAAGCAGATTTTTACTGTTTGAATTTTTAAATTGACCTCTAGTATCTATTAAAATCTTACTATTATCTAAAATTTTTTTAAATGGCAAATTTGAATGGTTTGTTGCTAAAATAACAATATCATATAATGAAATTGAATTAATATTTTTAACTGAGTAAAATCTTTTTCTATTTATTAATGCCTCTGGTATTAGTGGGTCAAAATAATCTACATTAATTTTATTTTTCATTAATTTTTCAATTATTTTTATAGATGGTGATTCTCTTGAATCATTTACATCTTCTTTATATGCAAGTCCAATTACTAGAATTTTTCCTTTTTTAATATTTAAATACTTAAATTTTTGAAGTATTTTTTTTGCTACCCAATTAGTCACTTCAATATTTTTTTTTCTTGCCAATTCAATAAAATCAGCGGTCAAACCATTTTTTTTTGCAAACCAACTTACAAATAATGGATCAATGGGTATACAATGTCCACCTACGCCTGGTCCAGGATTAAAAGGTCTAAAACCAAATGGTTTTGTTGAAGCTGCTGAAATAACATCGTGAAAATTTATATCCTTACTTTTGCAAAGAATTTTAAATTCATTTACCAGACCAATATTTACAGCTCTGTAAGAATTTTCTAATAGTTTAGACATTTCTGCTACTTCTATAGATTTAGTCTCATAAGTTTTTTTAAATAAATTTTTATAAAAAAAATTAATTTTTTTTAAGGTTTTTTCATTATTACCTGAAACTACTTTTGGAATATTCTGATAATTAATCTTAAATTTTTTCTTATCTTTTTGTCCTGGGCTTATCCGCTCTGATGAAAAACCAAAATTAATTTTAATCTCTTTTTTTAATTTTTTTTTAATAAATTCAGTAAATATTTCTCTAGTTCCTCCAGGGTAAACAGTGCTTTCTAAAATTAAAACTGCATTATCTGAAACATGATTTTTAATCAAATTTAAGGCTTTTTTAATATAACCCATATCAGGGTTTTTATTTTTTAGAATTGGGGTTGGTAGACAAAAAATAATTATATCTCTCTCAGAAATATTTTTAATTTCTGACATATTGAATAATTTTTTTAATTCATATTTTTTTAATTCATCATTTGAAATATCAGAAATATGTGATTTATTTCTTTTTAAATCGTTAATTATTTTTTTACTTAAATCAAATCCAAGAACATCAACTCCTTTTTGCATACACAAACAATATAAAGGCAGACCAACATAACCTAAGCCTAATATTGCAACTTTAAATTTTTTTTGTTTACTCATTTTCATGAATTAAATTATTGAGAGTGTCTAATAATTGTTTCTGAAATTTGATCAACTTCTTTAAATTTTAGTTTTGGGTAACATGGTAATGAAATATTTGTCTTAGCATACTCGATTGCGTTTGAATATAAATGATCTTTTCTAATATACTTATTTGAATAATATTTCATTAAAGGTATAGGCTTCGCATAATGTACACTTACTTGAAAGTTTTTTTCTTTAAGAATTTTCAAAATTTTATCTCTTTTTTTAGTAAAAATTTGAAATATAAAATAAGAACAATTTTTATCGTATGGCATTGTTTTTATAAATTTACTATTTTTAAAATTTAGATGGTATCTTTTTGCTATCAAAATTCGTCTTTCTAAATTTTTTTTGTAATCCTTTATTTGTTCGTAACCTATTGCAGATTGAAAATCAGTCATTCTGTAATTAAAACCTAATTGATTTACTTCATATTGCCCCTGCTTTTTTCTTTGATTAATATCTTTGTCAATTCCAAAAGCCTTTAATGATTTTATATTTCGATAAATATTTTTATTATTGGTAACTACCATGCCTCCTTCTCCAGTAGTAATTTGTTTTGTAGGGTAAAAAGAAAATGAACCACTTATGCCAAAATTACCCGCATGTTTTTTATTGTAATATGTACCTACAGCATGTGCACAATCCTCAATTAATTTTATTTTATTTTTTTTACAAATTTTACTAATCTTATTTAAATCACAAGAATATCCTGCCATGTGAACTATAATTAATCCTCTGGTTTTTTTTGATATATATTTTTCTATTTCAGAGGTTTTGATATTTCCAGTCAACTTTTCTATGTCAATAAATTTTACTGATGCTCCAGTATATTCAACTGCATGTGACGTAGCTGTGTGAGACATTGCTGTTACAAGAACTTCATCACCTTTTTTAAATCCCGCAGCCAGGCATGATAAATGTAGTCCAGCAGTACAACTTGAAACAGTTATCGCAAATTTAGATTTTGTAAATTTTTTAAATTCTTCCTCAAACAATTCTGTAAATTTTCCATGAGTTAGCCATCCACTTTTAAGTACATTAATGACATTTTTATAAGTTTTTTTTGTAAAGTTGTGTTTAGAAAATGATATCTTCATTATAAATATTTAATTTTAAGTTTTTTATTAAATTTTAAAGATTTATCTGCATATAAACAAACTGTCATCAAATTGATTTGTTCTTTAAATGTAATTATCTCTTTTTTTTTATAATTCAATAAATTATCTATAAAATTTCTTATTAATTTTTTTCTGTTTAATTTATCAGGATAATTGGAAACTATTGGTTTCTTTTTAATTATTTTATTTTTATTCTCAAAAATAAAACTATTGTTAATCGAATGGTAAAGCGTTTTATCTTTTTGAAAAATTTTTAACTCATGAAAATGTTGAAATGAAGCTGACGCGTTTGCTGAAATTTTAACAATTATATCTTTCGGAAATTCTACAATATAAATTATTAAAGAATTTTTTTTAAATTTTGTATTTTTTGTATCTTTATTTGAACCATAGGCTTTTATATATTTTGGCTTATCATCCAACAACCACATGACTATGTCAATCATATGAATAGCTGCTCCCAATGTTATTGAATAATTTTTAATTTTTGATCTCCACTCAAAAAGTTTATGTTTTCTCCCCCATAAATAATCAGCTTCAATGAAAAATACTTTATTTGTATTAATTAAAGATTTAATTTTTCTAAATAGGTCGTTAACTCTTAAAACTAAGTTTGAGGTTATCTTTATTTTTTTATTTTTCAGTAAACTTTTGTTGATTTTTTTTAATTGGTCTAATGTTAAACACATAGGTTTTTCTATTACGATATTCTTATTATGTCTAATACACTTCATTATGTATTGATAATGCGTATCATCATAACTAGCTATGCAAACTAAATTAATTGACTTGTCTTTAAAAATTTTTTTATCATTAGATGTAATTATTTTTTTTGGATATTTTTTTTTAAGAATTTTAATTTTATTCAAATTTTTTTCACAAATTACTTTTACTGAAGATTTCTTATAACCATCAATGCTTTCCAGATGTTTAAGACCTATGCCTGACCCAATTACTGCAGCATTTATTATTTTCATTAGCTTTTTAAATTTTTTTTTATTTGTTTTATCCTTGCTTGCTTTAAATAACTAATTTGTTTTTTGATAAAAGAATATAAATTTTTTTAACAAATTTTTTATCTAATTTTATTAAATTTGATATCTTTTCAAGGGAATTTGTTCCATCTGCATATTGAAGAAAATTCATAAAATTTTTACTAATTTTTTTGTGATTTTTATCTCCTAATGTTGAATATAAACCCCTTTTACCCATTTGTGGTTCGCACATATATCTAGATTTTGGATAAATTCTCTCTAATAATATTTCTATTGATTTTCTCGCAACATTAAATCCACCCTCACATCCTTTTAAAGTTACAAGATTGAAATTATCTAATGAAGTATGATATTCTGGATATTCTCCATACTTTGTTCTAAAAATTGACGAAATTTTCAAATCTATTCCGGGAGAATTATATTGTCTTTCATCAGAACCTCTTTTTAAGAATGAGTAAATTTTATATTTTTTTATTTTTAGTAATTTGTAAGCTTCTATAATTGCCTCATCAGAAGGTGAATTTTGATATTTTGAAAACATACAAGAATGTTGTCTTTCATCACCTATACAAGAAAGGTTAAATCCACCAATTACGTTTTCTTTTAAATGATTAAGATTTTTATTTATATAAGATATTGATCCTATTGTTTCTGGAATAAAAATAAATCTAAGAGTTTTATTAAGTTTTTTTTTCTTAAAATAGTTTATTAGCCCCATTGAAACTATAGGTCCAGATAACTCGTTATTGGCCATTGACGGATGACAGATATATGTTGAAATTAAAATTTCTTTTTTAGACCTACCTTTTAAAATTAGTTCACCATAGTTTAAATTACCATTTTTATTTAAACTTGAATTTATAGTAACCTTGAATTTATCTTTTGAGGAATATTGTTTATTAAATTTCTTATATTGATTATAAGATACACAAAAACCCCACCTTCTTTTATAGTAAGAGGTTATATATGGAATTGCTGTAGGTTGATTTTTTAAA
>MDTB01025855.1_pt1 | contig 17503 bp, 14 predicted proteins | sample 811161 | NCBI WGS metagenome assembly MDTB01 (sample SAMN05326650, study PRJNA326480) | marine metagenome | isolation source: seawater | place: Mediterranean Sea | collected 2009
AATATTGATAAAAAAAAGAGTGATTGGCATAACGATATTAGTGTTAATCTAAATATAAATAATTTTGAAAAATTGAATCAAATAGACTTCCCTGCTGACACAATAATACACCTTGCCGCTGAGCATAGAGATGATGTTTTTCCAAGATCGCTTTATTATGAAGTCAATGTTGAAGGCACTAAAAATATAATAAATTTTGCTGAAAATCGAAAAATAAATTCAATTATTTTTTTCAGTTCGGTTGCAGTGTATGGGTTTTCAGAGATTCCTCTAGATGAAAAGGGTAAGATTAATCCCTTTAATGAATACGGAAATACTAAATGGCTTGCAGAATTAGAGCTAAATGAATGGTATAACAAAGATCCAGAAAATAGGAAATTAGTTATTATTAGGCCTACTGTTATATTTGGACCAAGAAATAGAGGCAACTTTTATAATTTAATAAAACAAGTAGCCTCATCTAGATTTGTAATGATTGGCGATGGTAAAAATTACAAATCACTTGCTTATATAGAGAACATTATTGATTTTGTTTCAAAAACTATATCATTTAGCAATGGCAGTTACTGTTTTAATTATGTTGATAAACCAGAAATAAATATGAAAGGAGTTATGTCAGTAATTTATGATGCTCTTGGAAAAAAGAAATCAAATATATTTATTCCATTCCCAATTGCTTATTTTTTTGCAAAAGCCTTGGACTTTATTGCAAAAATAATTAAAAAGAAATTTTCTATAAGCTCCATCAGAGTTAAAAAATTTTGCTCCAATACGTCATTTGAAACATCTATTTCAAAAATAGGCTATGTCCCAAAAGTTGCAATCAAAGATGCAATTATTGAGACTATTAACTATGAGTTTAATAATCCAGATAAAGATGATACTGTTTTTTTTACTGAGTAAAATTAAAAAAACCTTTGAGACAAGAATTGATTTTAAAATATTATGATAACTTTTAAAAATTTAAGTCAGGAAAAACCATACAAAATTTTTAAAGAAAGGTATTTAGATGCTTTAAACGCCTCGCAAAAAAATATTGAAGCAATATCTATCTCTTCGTTCTCTAAAGAGTTAAAAGAAGTGAATGCAAGATTTGTAAATCTAAAATACATAGATAATAAAGAATTTATTTTTTTTAGTAACTACAACTCTCCTAAATCGAAAGAATTTATTTCTCATAATCAAATCACAGCACTAATATACTGGAGTAGTATTAATTTTCAGATAAGACTTAAAGCAAAAATCATGCAAACAACGAAAGATTTTAATAATAATTATTTTAAACTTAGAGATAAAAGTAAAAATGCTTTAGCAATTTCATCATATCAATCGGTCAAAATTTCTTCTTACAGTGAAGTCAAAAAAAATTATGAACAATCTTTTAAAAATAGCGATCTCCAAAAATGTCCAGAATATTGGGGAGGGTATACATTTACTCCATATTATTTTGAATTCTGGGAAGGTCACGAATCAAGACTCAATAAAAGAGACAGTTATGAGCTTGATAATGATGTATGGATTCACAGCACTCTTCAACCATAAAAATATTTGCGTAATTGATTAATTAGTATAAAATTTACGCACTCAATGAAACATTTATCATCCATTCCTATTTTATCTTTTTAATTTGTAATGCTTTTTATTTCTGAATATAAATAGCTGTTATATGGCTAGTTTAAAAAAACAAATAACACCTATTAATCATAAAATTAGGGCTAGCAGTGTTCTTCTGATTGATGCAGATGGTGATAAAAAAGGATTAATGTCTTTTGATGAAGCTCTTGAAAAAGCAAGAGATTCTTCCTTAGATTTAGTACAAGTATCACCTTCAGACGCAGATCCTGTTGTTTGTAAGCTTCTTGATTATGGTAAACATCTTTTTGATAAGAAGAAAAACGCATCTTCCTCAAAGGTAAAAATTAAAAGAAATACCACAAAAGAAATTAAATTTAGACCATCGACTGATGTCGGTGACTATAATATTAAATTAAAAAAAATTAAAAGCTTTATTCTTAGCGGAGATAAGACTAAAATAACTGTCCGATTTAGAGGTAGAGAAATATTAAACAGTAATATGGGCTTGGATTTGCTTAATAAGATAAGAAATGAAGTTTCTGACTTTGCTCAAGTAGATCAAGAACCCTCATTAGAAGGCAGGCAGCTTCTTATGGTTTTATCTCCTTTAAAGAAGAAATAATATAATATTAATATGTATGGGATATAAACTTAAAACACATTCTGGAGCAGCAAAACGTTTTAAAAAGACGGGGTCATCTTTAAAAAGTAAAAGCGCAAATAGGAATCATATTTTAACAAAACAGTCCACAAAAAGAAAAAGACATAATAGAGGTTTAAATAAGCTGTCCGGGATTGTTTTAAAAATGGCCTCAAAGTTAATAAATAGGTAAATACTATGCCAAGAGTTACAAAATCAGTTACTGCAAAAGCAAAGCATAAGAAAATTCTTAGTTCTACTAAAGGTCATTATGGTGCAAGAAGCAGGTTATATAAAACTGCAAAACAATCTAATATCAAGTCCTTACAGTATGCGTTTAGAGATAGAAAAAATAAAAAGAGAAACTTTAGAGCTTTATGGATTGCTAGAATAAATGCTGCCTCTAGAGAACTAGGTATTTCATATTCACAATTAATAAAATCTTTATCTCAAAAGAACATTATGTTAGACAGAAAAATTCTATCTGATTTGGCTATTTCTGATGATACAACTTTTAAAAAAGTTGTTGAAATAGCTGAAAGTTAATTACTGGTCTAATGCCAGAATCAATAGATAGCAGCGCTCCTAAATTAGTTAAAGACACTGGAGCTGGCCATCCAATCAATCAAACGAAAGACTCTATTATTAATCTCCTGCAATTATATGGTTTTGAGGTGATAGATGGACCGGAAATTGAGACGGAGGAATTCAATTTTGATATGTTAAATATCAAAAAATCTCATCCAGCACGTCAGATGCATGATACTTTTTATGTAAATAGTAAATCGCACTTGTTAAGAACACATACTTCTCCAGTTCAAATTAGAGGAATGTTAGATAGAGAACCTCCCCTTGCTTTTATTTCGGGTGGCAAGGTTTACAGAAAAGATGATGATGCTACTCATCTTCCTATGTTTCATCAAATCGAAGGAATATATGTTGATAAAAATGTAAGTTTTGCAAACCTCAAAAATCTAATCTTTGAATTAATAAGATCTCTTTTTGGAAATGAAGTTGAAATTAGATTTAGGCCATCCTATTTTCCATTTACTGAGCCCTCTGCAGAAGTAGATATAAGATCAAAAGATGGTATTTGGTTAGAAGTATTGGGCTGCGGTGTCGTTAATCCAATTGTATTAAAAAATTGTAAGATAAATACTGAAAAATATTCTGGATTTGCCTTTGGACTTGGTGTTGAAAGAATTGCTATGCTTAAATATGGAATAACTGATATCAGAGATTTTTATAAATCAAATTTAGATTTTTTATGTCAGTTTAAATGAAAATTGCATATCAACACTTAAAGAAAAATATTAAGTCTAATCCTAGCAATAAAGAGTTATCTGAAAAGTTATTCCAGTTAGGTCATGAGCACGAGATTTCAAATAATATTCTTGACATGGAGTTTACTCCAAATAGAGGGGACTGTCTTTCGCTAGATGGATTATTAAGAGACCTTGCGTTATTTTATAATGTTTCTTTAAAAAGAGATTACTATAAGGATGAAATCGATACATTTGAAATTGATTTTGTAAACAATTCCGAAAAATTCTGCAATAAAATCTCATTTCTTAAGATTCAAGTTAAAGATATTCCAAATGAATATAATGGCCTCATGAAAAATTATTTTTCAGATCTTGATATTAAAAAAAATAATTTCTTTGCTGACGTATCAAATTATATTTCTTATGAAACTGGACAACCTACTCACTGCTACGACTCAGAAAAAATTTATGGCCCAATTAAATTAGAATTTTTAGATAAGTCATGTAAATTTGAAACACTTCTGGAAAAAACTATTGAACTTGATAAACAAAGCTTAGTTTTTGTTGATGGTAATAACCAAATTATAAATCTTGCAGGAATTATTGGAGCAAAAAACACTTCATGTCACCCAAACACTAAATCTGTTATTGTTGAATGCGCTTATTTTGATCCAGAAATTATATTAGGAAAATCTTTGAAATATGGCATTAATTCAGAAGCTGCTCATAAGTTTGAAAGAAATACAGATCGTGAATCTCATGATTATGTTCTTCGAAGGTTTATAAAAATAGTCGAAAATCATGCAGATATAGAAAAAATAGAACTATTTACAAAAAGCTATGCAACCCCAAAGATTATCGAAATACCATTTGATTTAAATGCTGTAAATCAAATTTTAGGAACTAAGATCAATAAAACTGAATGTACCGAATACCTTATTAAATTAGGATTTGAAATACGAAAAGATACTATTTTTATACCATCTTATAGAAATGATGTAACTTCAATTAATGATATTTCTGAGGAGATTGCAAGAGCTAAAGGTTATGACAACATAAAAGATGAAAACTTCAAAATTAATATCCCATCAGTTAGTAAATCAAAAGCTTCCTCTGAAGAAAATAAATTAAAGAGTCTTCTTATCGATCAAGGCTTTTATGAGGTTATTAATGATCCTTTTGTTTCGCAAAGTAGTATAAATTCAGTTATTGTTGACAATCCTCTAGACTCTAATAGGAAATTTTTAAGAGAAGATCTTAAAAACTCGCTAATAAGTAACCTTTCATACAATGAAAGAAGACAGAAAGATAGCATCAAACTATTTGAGATAAGTGATATATATTTATCTAATTCCACCTCCATAAAAAGAGTTCTTGGTATTATTGCTAGTGGCAGAATTGGCAAAAATTATAGAGATTTCTCAAAAAATATTAATCAAGAATATATAAAAAGCTTATTAGGTGATTATATAAAGTTAAATGATTCTCATTTTATAGATGTGCCAAGAGAGCTGGTTGATTCTAAGTCAAAAAGCACGATTGTTTATCTAGAAATAGAAATAAAAGAACATATAAAAATAAATTATCAATCAAATTACATACCTAATATTAATAATATTAATTATAGTCAGGTCTCAGATTTTCCATCCTCAAGCAGAGATATATCATTTTCATTGAAAGACTTATCAAAATGCAAAGTTTTAGAGAGATCTGTCTTGGGATTTCATCATGATTTGTTAAAAGAGGCATTTATCTTTGATTATTATGTAAACAAAAATACTGATGAAATAAAAATTGGTTTTAGGTTTACTTTCCAATCACACAATACAACAATTACAGATAAAGATGTTGAGGCTGTTATGAAGATCATAATTTCGAAAGCTCTCAGCATTGATACTGTTTGTATTCCAGGATTATCATAAAATAGCAAACTATTTATTCAAAGCAAAATTAGCTATAATTTAAATAACTCAAGATAACAGATACTCAATTTAGACATATCTATGAACAAAATAAAATTACTACCACTATTACTATCTCTTTCTCTAATTGAGGCCCAGCAATTAGATGAATCCTTTCTTAATAGCTTACCTGATGACGTTCGAAATGATATCTTAGAAAGGTCAGATCAAAACATATCAGATACAGATGTGAATTACAGGGCGTCATTGTATTCAAGTAAATTTGAGCAAGCTGAAGAATTGATTGATTTAAAAGCTAGGCTTGAGGCTGATCTTATAGAATTAGAAACAAGATTAAGATCGGATGATGAACTAAAAATTCCTAAAGACTTAGAACTGTTTGGCACAGATTTTTTTAGTACATTTCAAACATCATTTATGCCTATAAATGAACCTAATCCGGATTCATCATATACCTTAGATACAGGTGATATTCTTAGCATTCAATTAATTGGTCAAATAGATCTAACGGATACTTATAATGTAAATAGGGATGGTTCGATAAATATTCCTGATATTGGTAAATTAAATATTGCTGGACTTACTTTAAATGAAGCATCACTTCTAATTAAATCTAAGGTTGATTCTGTTTTTATTGGTACTAAAGCTTTTGTTACGCTTGATGAAATAAGGGATGTAAATATCTTAGTCTCTGGGGATACTGAAAATCCTGGTATATATACCTTAACTGGAAATTCGAACATACTTCATGCCTTAACTATGGCAGGAGGAATTAATGAGTATGGATCCTTCAGGGAAATTAATTTAATTAGAGATGGCATAATTTTAGAAACACTCGATGTATATGATCTTTTGATTAGGGGTAATTATATTTTAAAGAAGCGACTCAGATCTGGTGATGTTGTTTTCGTTGAACCTAGAAAAAATGTAATTACTATTGATGGAGCAGTTAAAAGACCTGCAAAATATGAAATCAAAGATAATGAATTTCTTGGAAGTGTTATAAATTTTGCTAATGGATTAAAGCAAACGGCTGATCTTGAGAATATTTCTTTAGAAAGAATGCTAGATGGGACCCTTAAATCAATTCCTATAAAAAATATTATTCAGTTTGATTCAATAACCCCTATTGAAGGGGATTTAATATATGTAAGAGAATTTTCATATAGAACAGCATCAATTACTGGTGCTGTATATAAGCCTGGTGAATATACTATGGCTGCTGGTGAAACCATCGAAGATCTTATTGAAAAAGCTGGCGGATATACTGAAAATGCTTATCCTTTTGGTGCTGTATATGAAAATAAAGACGCAAAACTAATAAATAAACGAGCGAAAGAATTATTATATGAAGAATTTTTAGATAATATAATAGCACTGAGCCAGCTTAATATTGGGCAAAATTTTGACTTAACTCCAATTCTTACATTAACTGAAGAGATAAAAAACTCAAAACCTAGCGGAAGAGTGGTTGTAGACTTGCTTAGTGAAGATGACAATAATTTTTTGTCTATTAGATCCGGAGACACTCTGGTGATTCCTGAAAAAAATAATAGTGTTTACGTCTATGGAGAAGTTTCCTCAGAGGGAGCAGTCACATATGTTCCAAATATGGGAGTTGAATATTTTGTCCAAAAGTCTGGAGGTTATAAAAGATATTCCGATAATGATTCTATATATATTTTACATCCTAACGGTGAAACTCAAAGATATGCAAGACAAAGAAATTTATTTGCTAATCAGCCAAGAAATTTAGAAATGCATCCTGGATCAGTTATATTTGTACCTAGAAAAATAGATAATTCTGCTTCTAGAAGAATAGCTACTCAAGCATATGTTTCTATTCTAGGAAATCTTGGGGTTGCATTAGCTTCTTTATCTGCGATTGACAATAATTAGATAGAGATTATGAATGATAATTATCCTTAGGAATCTATGCAAAAATTTTACTTTACTTGCAGCTTTTCATTTTTCCTTGGAAGCTTATTCGGATAATTTCGATTTAAATATTTATAACAATCATGGAGTGGTAGGATTAATAAATACTCCTACAGCTAGATCATATGATGAGGGAACACATGGAATCATTCTATATGATGGCTCCCCCGATCAAAAGATAACACTTTCATCAAATCCATATGAATGGTTAGAAGCATCATTTTTTTATAGTAATATTCAAGGAAAACCTTATCCAGGATATGAGTATCAAGACTATAAAGATAAGGGATTTAATGTAAAGGTTAGAATTAAAGAAGAGGGTATTTTACCTGCGATAGCAATTGGTCTTAACGACTTTGCAGGTACTGGATTCCATAGCTCAGAATATATAGTTGCAAGTTATGGTATTAATAAACTTGATATGCATTTCGGTTTAGGTTGGGGTCAATTAGATGGATCAAACAACAAAATGAAAAATCCACTTGGATATATAAAAGATGACTTTAAGATAAGACCAACCTCATATGCTGATAAAGGAGGACAATTTGATCCATCAAAGTATTTCTCTGGGCAAACAGCATCCCCTTTCTTTGGTGTTTCATATAATATTAGAAATAATATACTACTTAAGATTGAATCAGACACCACTAATACTGATGGGGGTCAAATTGAATATGATCAAGAGAAAACTGAACTTTCTTTTGGATTAGATTATTCAGTTAATAGTAATTTTGTCATTGGTGCAGCATTCGAAAGAGGAAACTATTTATCGTTAAGGTTTATATATAAAAATAGCCCAAATAACACAACGAAGAAATATGACTATAAAAAACCTAAATCTAACGACGATGACGATAAATACATAAAGCTTGTTAAAAATTTAGAAGAAAATGGTATAGGTGTTAATAAAATTTCTGAAAGCTCTAAATCAATCGGTTTAGAGTTAACCCAGTTTATTCACCCTAATCTTAGGGTTGTAGAGCAAATAATAGATGAAGCTTCAAGAAATGCTGGCATTAACAAAAATATTAAAAAGGATATTAAAATAGCAGATCTTACCGGCTTATCAGAAATAGATGATTCTTTTAGAAGAAATGCAACAACAGTTTATGAAAGACAAAGTTCAAAACTCATAAATACCTCAACTGGCATAAGGTTTCAACCATTTTTAGCTTCAAGAGAAGAATTTTTTAAAGGAGCTCTACTCGTTGAAAATAATACTGAGTTTGTCTTAAATGAAAACTTATTTTTCAATACTAATCTAAAATATAGCTTAGCAAATAACTTTGAAGATCTTAGGTTTCCTCCAGTTGATACTTTTCCAGCTCAAGTTAGATCTGATGTTAAGCAGTATCTTAAAAATATGGATAAAGGAATCTTGATTGGAAGAGCTCAGCTAGACTATCATTTAACACCTGTAGACAATCATCATTTCATGTTCACTGCAGGAATACTTGAAGATATGTTTTCTGGAGTTGGCGCAGAATATTTGTATTTCCTTCCAAGTACCAATTATTCATTTGGTTTAGAGCTTTTTAAAGTTAAAAAAAGAGACTATGAATGGGGGTTTGGACACCTAGACTACGAGAATACAACTTTAACTGGAAATTTTTATTATAGAAATTATGGCTTACTACCATTTGATATGAAGATTTCAGCTGGAGAATATCTTGCTGGTGATGTTGGCTCGACTATCGAGTTTTCAAGGACATTTGAAAGTGGAATAAGTTTTGGTGTTTTTGCAACTTTTACTGATGTAACCACTCAACAATTCGGAGAGGGCAGCTTTGATAAAGGCATATACTTCAATGTGCCTATATTTGGTAACGCAATTGCCTATACTTGGAGGCCACTTACTAAAGATCCCGGCGCAAAACTAATTCGTAGAAATAATTTGCATGCACTTTTAGTCAGATTTCAACCAATAAATTGAGATTTGGAAATAAATTTCTTTGAAGCTAAATCTTAATATTGATTAATCTGTGTTTAAATAAAAAACATAATATTCGTTAATTTAATAACCTTTATTGAATAAAATATACTATAATTCTTGTCCTGGAGTTGAATATGGTCACCACAAGATGTAATATTCAATAACTGATAGCAAAATTTAGAGGAAAAAGCTATGAAAAATTTTTACTTAATAGGGTTAATTTTACTTTCATTTGGTTTAATTGCTGACTTAAGTCCAGAGAAAATTATTGAGATTGAGAAAAGCGTTAGCAAATTAAATGCTCAAGAACTAATGGATAGAAGAGTTGATTTAATGATGGAGCAAGAAGATTTAGAAGACAAAATGGAAAAATCACAAAGTCCATCTGCAAGAAAAAAATTCGCCGATAGAATATCTGAAATAACTGCAGAGTTAAGTGCAGTTCAAAAAGGACTAGTTGGAATATTTGGAATTGGCGCAATCAATGCTTTAACAGCGGAAAAATATAATGATCAGACGCCACCTGAAATTACGGTTAATGGTAATAATCCTGAAACTGTAGAGCTTGGTACAGCTTATACAGATGCAGGTGCTACAGCTTTTGATTTGTTCCACGGTAATACACCTGTAACGTCTAGCGGTTCTGTTGATACGTCTGTTGTAGGAACATATACCATAACTTATACTGCAACCGATCTAGATAATAATACTGCAACAGCAACACGAACTGTTAACGTTGTTGATACTACATCCCCAGTTGTAACTGTTACAGGAGATAACCCTGCAACAGCTGAATTAGGTCAAACATACACAGATGCAGGCGCAACAGCCACTGATGCTTCAGGAACGGTATCTGTTGTTACAACTGGAACAGTTGATACAGACACTTTAGGCTCATACACACTTACATATACCTCTACAGATGCTTCTGGAAATGCTGGAACAGCAACAAGAACTGTAAATGTGGTTGATACAACAGCTCCTACAATAACTGTAACTGGAGACAACCCAGCTGCTGTCGAATTTGGAGGAACATACACTGATGCTGGCGCAACTGCAACCGACGCTTCTGGAGACGTGACTGTAGTAACAAGTGGAGACACTGTTGATCCAAATACACTAGGAACATACACCATTACCTACACATCAACCGATGCTTCTGGTAATGCTGGTACAGCAACAAGAACTGTAAATGTTGCTGATACTACTGTGCCAGTGTTTACTTCAGCTTCATCCTTTATTGTTGATGAAGGTGCTACTGCTGTTGGAACTGTTACTGCTACTGATCTTCAAGCAATTACATTTACAATATCTGGTTCAGTCCTAGCAATCACTGTTGATGGTGTGGTTACATTTATTGAGCCTGCAGATTATGAAGGTTCATATATAACTGATGATGCTTCTACACTTGAATATGGTGGAGCTCTAGTAGATGTTACAGCTACAGTTTCAGCAACTGATGCAAGTTCCAACGTTGCTACTCAAGTAATTACTGTCAGCATTAGAGATTCAGGTGGAATTGATGATAATTCTGCTACAGGTACTGCTACTGGAACCACAACACTTTCAACTGGAACTGGAACTGGAACTGGAACAGGTACTGGAACAGGAACTGGAACAGGTACTGGAACTGGAACAGGAACTGGAACAGGAACTGGAACAGGTACTGGAACCAGCACAGGAACTGGTACATCTACATAATTAGATACTAATTAGTGAGCCTTGGAAAAAAAGATATTGTAAATAATATCTCATCCAAGGCTCTTATTTCTTCTTCTTCAAGCCTACAGCTGCTAAATAAGTTTATAGATATTATTATTTCAAAATCTACTAATAATTCAGTAAAAATATCTAATTTTGGTACTTTTTATCTTCACAAATCTCCAAAACGCATTGGAAGGAATCCTAAAACTAAAGAAGAATTTGTAATAAATAAAAGATCTATAATTTCTTTAAAAGTTTCAAAATATATTAGGGATTTTATTAATTAGACCTGGTCGGGATGGCCGGATTTGAACCGACGACCACTACACCCCCAGTGTAGTGCGCTACCAGGCTGCGCTACATCCCGTATTTATATATAATAAAGGACTTTATTTTTTTTTAAATATAAATATGTTTATACCTAATAATATGAGAAGACTTTTACCAATTTTTATTATGTTTAGTATTTCTACTAGTGCAAATAGTTTTCAGGTTTTAACGTCATCTGGCATTACAGACGGTTATATTAAGAAAGGTATAATCTATTGGGACGATATTCCTTATGCTAAACCACCAATTGGTAATCTTCGATGGAAAGCTCCTAAAGAGATCGAACAGAGTTCTAATTTAATATTACCTAAGGATGGAAATTTCTGTATTCAAAGAACATCAATTTTGGGTGGTTCTTCTCAATTTTCTGATGATTCAATTTCAGGAAGTGAAGACTGCTTGTATCTTGACATATATGCCCCAAAAAAGAAATCTAAGGAATTACTTCCTGTTATGTTTTGGATTCACGGTGGTGGTAATACATCTGGCTTAAAAGATTTGTATGATTTTAGCAAGTTTGTGAAAAAGCATAATGTAATAGTTGTTACCATTAATTACAGACTTGGGCCTTTGGGATGGTTTACACATCCATCAATTCAGAACTTTCAAGATGGTTTAGATAAGACCTCTAATTTTGGTACTCTAGATATTATTTCTGCACTTGAATGGGTAAACAAAAATATTAGCTTATTTGGAGGAAATTCAAACAATATTACAATTTTTGGAGAGTCTGCTGGAGCTCATAATGTTTTATCTTTACTTGTTTCTAAAAGAGCAAAAGGATTATTTCATAAAGCGATATCGATGTCAGGATATACCGAATCTGTTTCAGTTGAAGATGCACATAAACAAAAGAATCAATCGTCTACATCAAATTATTCTAGCTTTGAAGTTGTTAACAAAATAACTACTGAGCTAAGCAAACTAGAAGAAAACAAAAATTATTCTAATAAAGAAATAAGAGATATATTGTATAACCTTTCAGGAAAAGAGTTTTATCAATATTATGCCAATAGAGAATCATTTGAAGAAATACCACTACTAACCAATGATGGATTAGTAATACCTAGAATTGGCCTTAAGGAGGCATTATCTAAAAAAGAATATGTAAATATTGTACCTACAGTTGCAGGCTCAACTCGCGATGAAGTGAAAATATGGTTAGCTTTCTCAGAATATTTTGTAACCCTTGATAATTCTGCCACTAGCTATTTGTTTGATCTTCCTAAGGTCAAATTGAAAGATGAAGATGCTTACGAAGCATTTAATTACTATAGGAGCAATGCATGGAGAATTAGGGGCGTTATAGAGCCACTAAACTCCTTAGCAACAGCTGGTAATTCACAATTATATTCTTATAGATTTGACTGGGATGATCATAGAATGCTGATCCTTGCAGATTTCAAAAAACTCTTTGGAGCAGGCCACGCACTAGAAATACCATTATTAACAGGTAATACTAAGTTAGTAGGAGGTCGACCTGTTTCCAACTTTTTGTATCCTAGAGGAATCTCACATTTCTATACCTCTAGAAACATGATGAAATTTTGGAGTAATTTCGCTAAACATGGTGAACCAGGCTATTCAACAAATAATATCGGATGGGATCTTTATACTTATGATAGTAATAACTTTTCTTCATACATTGTTTTAGATAGCAAAAAGAATCTTAGGATGTCTGAAGACAATATTACTTTTGAAAAACTAACTAGAGAAATTTATTTAGATAAAAGGCTAAATAAAACTGAGAAGTGTGTAGTTCTTTATCAAATGTTCACGTATGTAGGCAATGATATTTATGATGATAAAATTAAAAAATATCCAGATAAGTGTGATAAAAACGCATCTATGAACTTCATCATTAATAATGCGAGTGTTATTGATTATGATTAGTTTTCTTTTTGAATAAATCTTTTAACTTTAAAACCTCAATGTCCTTAATTCTTATTAGATCAGCCATTCTTCTGATCAATCTTTCTTCATCTACATCTAATTTATTATCAGCATATGCCATCTTCCACATGAGTTTTAATAAATTAATTTTTTCCTCTTTAGAATAATTCTTGTTTATATCTTCTACAAATTCATGAAATGAAACACTATCCTTACTATAAATTTCTATAATCTTAAAAATTTCGTCTTTATCTTTTCCGACCTTTTCTGCAATTTCTGCAATTTCTTCCATTAGGATTGATAACTCTTCTTTAGAAATTTTACCATCTGATCTTGCAAGCTCGTATGCAATAACTGAAGCAGTGAGCTCGATTTCAAAATTTGTGCTTACTATTTTTGACTCTTCTTTAGTTTTTTTAAAAAAGTTGAACATTTAATTTTTAATTGTGTATTTGTAAAAGCTTGAAAAAATGAAGTAAAAAATACTATAAATTATAAATAACAACAAGGACACCCATGTTGAAAAATTATTCTCAATAAATATACCAAATAAACCTGTTGTTAAAGATACAATAAGTATGAGAAGAAGCGTGCCTTCAGGAGAAAATCTATTCATTAACTTATGATGAATATGATCTCTGCCTGCTGATGACCAACTTATACCTCTCCTAATTCTTGAAAAAATTAGACCAATACAATCTAATAATGGTATTGCAACTAACCAGACCATTGTAATTGGCTCTACATTATAAATTTGATTTTCAGATGCGTATATCGCACACCAGGCTACCCAAAAACCTATCAAGTTTGATCCACTATCTCCAAGGAAGACTCCTCGCTTTTTACCAAAAAATCTTAGATTAAATATTAAGAATCCTATCATTGAGCCGATAACCAAGACTAGCATCGAGTCGTATATTAACCCAGAATAAAAACCGATTAACAATAGAGATAGCATTGCACAGCCAGAACATAAACCATTTATTCCATCCATCATATTAAATGCATTCATTATTCCTGCGACACAAAAAATAGTGAAAGGAACACTGAACTTACCTAGATTTACTTCACCAAATCCAAAAAGGTTACCAAGTGAGTTTATTTGTACATCTGTTGTTATGATAATGTATGCAGCTAAAATAGATTGAATCAACAATCTTTGGTATGGACCCATTCCTTTTATCTTAGTTTGTATTTTTAAATATTCATGGCTTTCTTCATTCTTTTTTAAATAATCATCTATTAGGAAAAGTCCGAGCAATGGGATAGAAATCACCATTAAATGAAATGTGAAATTAGGAATATATCCGTTTAGATTATTTAAATCTATGTACAATTTACCTGATAATAGAAGGGTTACTAGTATACCAATTCCACCAGTCAAAGGAGTAGCTCTTCTATGAAATTTTCTACTTCTATTTGGTAAATCTACAAGTAGATTGTATTTCTTTGCGTAATTTCTTAGAACAGAATTGATAGCTATAGACGCAATTATGCTTATAATTATGTAATCAATGATTATTGCAAGTTCCATTTTATATTTTTATAACTAACATGAATAAATTATATATACATTCCAAATCAATTAACCACGTTTATATTATATATTTAATATCCTTTTTTTCATTGTTTATTAATGCTGATTTAAATTTAAAAAAACTAAATTTACCTGATGGCTTCGAAATTAATATCTTTGCAGATGGAATTGAGTCCCCCAGACAAATCACTGAAACAAAAAATGGTTTTATTATAATTGGCTCTAAGAATGGAAAAAATATTTATGCGCTCTATGATGATGATGACGATGGAGAGGCTGATACGAAAATACTTGTTGCCGAGGGCCTACAAAATCCAACCGGAGTAACAATTTATGAGAATAACTTATACTTTTCTGAGATTGATAAAATTTGGATGATCAAAGATATTGATAAATGGCTTATTTCTTCTAATCTTAAAGTGTTACCAAAAAAAGAAATTTATATGAATGATCTTCCTTCCGAAACATGGCATGGTTATAAATATCTTGACTTTGGACCAGATGGAAATTTATATATTCCAGTTGGAGTTCCATGCAATATCTGCTTGGAGCCACAGACTAAAGATAGAAGATTCGCAGCAATTCATAAATATAAAGATGGAGAATTGGTCACTGTTGCAGATGGAGTTCGAAATAGTGTTGGGTTTGACTGGCATCCAAAAACAAAAAAAATGTATTTTTCTGATAATGGAAGAGATTGGCTAGGTGATGATTCTCCATCATGTGAGCTCAATATTATTGAAAAAGAAGGCAATTTTTATGGATATCCTTATAAACATGCTAAAAATGTTATTGATCCAGAATTTGGATCTTTAATACCTAATTTGGACAAAGAGTTTATAGATCCAATCGCAGAGCTAGGACCTCATGTAGCTCCACTTGGAATAACTTTTTATGATCAAAAAAAATTTCCCGAAAAATATATAAATAGTTTATTTATTGCATTGCATGGATCATGGAATAAATATAATGGTAAATCCGGATATAAGGTCATTTTTGTTAAATTAGACTCAAATGGTGATTATTTGTATCAAGAAGATTTTATTACTGGATGGCTTCAGGATGATAAGGATTGGGGAAGACCAGTCTCACCTTTTATTATGAGTAATGGATCAATGCTTATTTCTGATGACAAGTATGATGTAATTTATAGGATTAAGTACAAAAGTTAGATGACTTTAGATAATCTAGACTATGAGATTGAGATAGCTATTGAAGCAGCTAAAACTTCTGGAAAGCTTCTATTAGAAAACCGTAAAGAATTAAATAATGAAATTTCAGTTACTACTAAAGACATTAAGTTGAGAGCGGATGTAAGTTCTGAAAATCTGATTAAAGAAATTATCTTCACAAACTCAAATTATCCAATTTTGGCTGAAGAAAGTGGTAAATCTAAAAAAAATCTTGGCAAGACCTTCTGGGTCATTGATCCTTTGGATGGAACAGCGAACTATAATAGAGATATACCAATATGTTGTGTCTCTATTGGTCTTGTTCATAATATGGAACCAATAGTAGGAGTAATTTATGATTTTAACAACAACGATTTGTTTGTTGGCAACTGTCCAAAAAATACTTCAACTCTTAATGATATGGTTATCAAAGTCTCTAATATCCAACAAAAAAAAGAGAGTATTTTGATTACAGGATTGCCACATGGAGCGAACTATTCAGATGAGGCACTAAATACAATGATTGATGATATGCAGTCGTGGAAGAAAGTAAGGATGATTGGTTCTGCAGCAATGGCATCCTGTTACGTTGCATCTGGTAAAGCTGAATTATACAAAGAGAATGGAATATTTTTATGGGATGTTGCTGCTGGCGCTGCAATTGTAAGTGCTTCTGGTGGGCAAGCAATCATATCAAATCTTCAAGAAAATTATCAAGTTGATGTGATTTTTTCAAACTCAAAAATTCAATAAATGAAAAGTCTTGTTTGGTTTAGAAATGATCTACGAATGGATGATAATCCAGCCCTGAGATCTGCTTGTGCTGATTCTGAAGAAGTGCATGCGCTATATATATATTCGAAGAATCAAATGAAACTTCATGATGAGGCTAATTGTAAAATTGAATTTATGATTGAAAATCTCACAAGTTTAGAAAAATCATTAGCATTAATTAATATCCCACTAACAATTATCGGTTCAGATGGAATAGATAACGATCCTTCATTGATTCTTAATCTTATTAATGAAAGAGAAATTTCAAACGTATACTGCAATAACCAATTTGGTATTGATGAGAACTCTAGAGACAGGAAAGTTAAAGAATTATTGGAATTGAATAATATCAATTATTACTCATATGATGCTCAAGTTCTTCATCCTGCAGGCACATTTAAAACTGGAGAGGGAAAACCTTATTCAGTTTTTACACCATTTAAAAAAAGATGGATAGAAAACTTTAATCTTGATTTATTGGATATTGAATTTAACTATATGCCCAAAATGAAGACCCGTATTTCTTCAAATGTTGATAGTTTCAATTTCTCTTTTGATAAACATCATTCGGTAGATATGAAACTATGGCCCGTTGGAGAAAAAGAAGCTTTGAAGAATTTACATAAATACTTGGATAAAAAAATATTTGATTATGCCAAAGACAGAAATGACCCAATAATCGAAGGGACTAGTAGATTATCACCTTATTTAGCTTTAGGAATTATTTCACCAAAAAGATGTATTTTAGAAGCACTGAAAAAAAATAATTTTGAATTAAATTCAGGTGAAAAAGGGGTCACTAAATGGATTGATGAAATAA
>MDTB01009951.1_pt1 | contig 17501 bp, 13 predicted proteins | sample 811161 | NCBI WGS metagenome assembly MDTB01 (sample SAMN05326650, study PRJNA326480) | marine metagenome | isolation source: seawater | place: Mediterranean Sea | collected 2009
CCCTTAAAAATTATTTTTCCAAATGAATAGGGTGTGCTGGGCAGAAAATTTATCAAAGCCTGAAAAGGATCAACATGATTTTGGCGTGCTTCTCTTATGCAGGCGCCCAATTTTATAGCTAAAGTAAGAGTATTAGGAATTGCAGTATCCTTAACTTCACGACCACTCATCGGATATTCGGCAATATACGCAGCTCCTCCCATTCTAATCGCAACGCCTCGAGCCAACCACTCCATCATTTCATTATCTTTTGTTTCAATTAAAGCACTATCGCCTCTTTCGTTGGATACAACCATAGGCGTGCCCGAGACACCATAAACACCAAAAGTCTCCATTTGGAGTTCAGGGAAAGCACGTCCCATCCCATCAGCGTCAACCACTGGAATTCCCAATTTTGCAGCTACAACTAAAGGCATCGTCGAATTGATCCCGCCAATTTCTATCGGCATAGTCGCAAAGGCTTTTCTTCCAAGGTACTTCTCTAATTTCTGCAGCGAGTTTATCGCTTCATCACCTCTTGGAAGCTTCTCGACCAGTACAGTTGGAGCTCCCATCATAGCTGTCGGTACTACCAGGGAGTCGTCAGGTAGCTCTGTTGGGTCAATAATCTCTATTTGTTGACCCTCAGCAACAGCTTGCTCTACCATCAAACGACCTATATAAGGATCTCCACCACCGCCAGTTCCAAGAAATGCAGCCCCTCGGCACAAATCTAATAAATCTACCTGTGAAAGCTTCATTTTTTCAACTCCAAGTCACCTACTACTTTGACTCTTATTCTCGACGCGCTCGAGGGAAGGTAAGCCAGTGGAACCTCTTCAATGTCTACAACTTTAATAGACTTAGGCAAGGCTCCTGCCCTGATAGCCTTTTCCGTGGCCTCACTCTTTGCTTTTTCCAATGCATTATCTCTACCTATAGAGTCCAGCGAGAAAATTCTATCCACTTCTCCTCCCACTTGAGAAATTGCAGCACCGATTGCATTAGCGACAGGAGAAAAATCAGGTTTAAGTATTTTCGAACCACTCGAAATATTTTGAGAAACAAGGACACTTCCTCCACCGACTAAAATAATAGGTAAGGTCTCTGAACTTGTTTTCATCTTATCAACTGCAGCGTCAATCATATTATGTATAGTCGTAATACAATTCTTAATCAATTCACCAGACAAATGCTTTACTAGGCTGCGGTCACCAATATCTTCTATACCTGCTGCAACGATGATGTCAGTAGTTGTGAGTACCTCACCTCCAAAAACAAGTGCCTTCTCAATCAACTCGAAGCCAACTGACTCTGGACCAAGTCTTAAACCATTATCATGTACAATAGTACCTCCACCAAGCCCTAGCGCTAAAACATCCGGCATTCGAAAATTTGTTCGGACACCTCCTATTTCTACGCCAACGGAAGCATCCCTGGGAAATCCTTGCAATAACATTCCAACATCAGAGGTGGTACCCCCAATATCTACTACCATAGCGTCAGAAATTCCTGCCAATTTAGCGGCTCCACGCATTGAATTAGTTGGTCCAGACGCAAACGTAAGCACAGGGTATTTCTTAACATGCTCTGCGGTCATCAAGGTTCCATCATTTTGTGAGATAAAAAATGGTGCATTTATCTGAAGTTTTTTTAATGCAACACTAAATGACTGAACAACATTTTGTGCCAGATCTAACAAACAAGCGTTCATTATGCAGGCGTTTTCTCTCTCAAGGAAGCCCACACGACCAATTTCGTTGCTAAGAGAAACTGACAAATCTGGAACTTCCTGATTTAAAAAATCTCTCACTTTATCCTCCATTTCTTTATTAACCGGAGAAAATACAGAAGTTACGGAAGCGGCCTTCAAACCCTTCATTCTAATATCCAAAGCAATAGAATTAAGTTCTTTCATATCAAGAGTGCTGATTGTCCTACCATCAAACTCGTGTCCACCGTGCGCTAGATAGATATGTCCCCCTAATTGAGAAGCTAAATCTTTTGGCCAATCTGACATTGGTCTAACAGCAATAGTTGCTGGCAAGCCAAGACGAATGACAGCCACTTGTAATAATCGCTTTCTTTCAACAACTGCGTTTGTAAAATGGGTTGTTCCTATCATAACAGCAACAATTTGATCGGGTGAGACCTTTGCCTCGGCAAGCACCTCGTTTATTACCGTAATTATGCCGGAGGAGATATCTTTTGTAGTAGGTGTCTTTCGCCAACCTACCACAATATTTCCGTTTATTAATACTACATCAGTATTTGTTCCACCAACATCGACACCAATTCTCATAGCTTAACTCTTGAAAGAAATTTAAAGATACAAACTTAATAAAAGGAAGTTTAGCACCATAATTGAAATCGTTCCAACAAATGTTACTATTATGACGACATTATACGAACAAATTATATGACAACTACAATAGAATGTAACTAACGCTTACAGTAGTATCATTTTAAACAAAAGAGTAATAAATTTACTCACATTTCAATCATACAATCTGTTACCGTTTACACGCAAAAAAGATTTAAAATCTGGTCTTTCTTTTGCAAATTAACTTATTGGATTGTGATTCTATAAACTAATCAATAACTTTCTTAATTATTCCATCATTCTGATCGCCCTCATATATTCCAAAGGCATTGTTCTCCTCCTCCTCGAAGTACCTTTTAAGCATTTCCTTTTCTGCAGGGTCTTTGATTAAATTCCAAGGCATCTTATCGACTCCATATAATGCATAATTCTCTTTTCTTACATTCTTCACTTGCCAGCCCTTCAAGAAACCGCCTCTATAAAAAATTTTATATCCATTTGTCGGATTGTCCCAATACACTGAAAATAAACCATCCAGTCTAATTAATGATCTATCCTTTTCGATCTTTTTAATTAATAGCTCGACACTATTTTTCTTTGCAACAATTTTAGGCAAAGACAACTCATCTTTGTTAATTAGTTCAAAAAAAACTTTCCTATTATTTTGCAAGAGAATGCCGATAGTTGTTCGATCGATATCTGAGACAGCTTTGGCTAAAGATCTTTCAAGATTTTTTGAAAAGTACTTACCTCTAAAGTATCCAAGAGGCTCAACATCACTTACTGAGAAGTCATTTACTCTTCCAATCAAGATAGTGTGATCTCCTGCATCAACCAGTTTTTCCTTCCTACAAATAAAGGAAGCTAAAGAATCCTCAATTAGTGGAACCTTATCTTTTCCTTCCTTCCACCCGACATCTCGAAATTTTCTTTCACTTTGAGATGCAAAAATTCCCGCAACTAGTTTTTGATCACTACCTAAAATGTTAACGCCAAAATTGTCACAATTAATAAAAGTAGAATAACTCTGAGCCTTTTTTCCAATACACACTAAAATCAGTGGAGGATCCATGGAGACTGAAGTGAATGAATTTGCGGTAAAGCCTCTCGGTATGCCGTCACGTTGCCGAGTGGTGATTATTGTTACACCAGTAGTAAAAGTTCCAAGAGCATTACGTAACTCCTCTTTAGAAAAGTTTCTCTTGGTGTAATCGTAAGTTTCGTTTAGATACTTCAAATTGTGCTCACCCAAGAGCGGCGGGCGCTGAAATGTAGGAGCGGGAGCCTCATCAAATTTGATTGGATTAGACGCAACTAACCACGGTTTCAGACTTTTATCAAAATTTGGAATCGCTGCGATCATATTACGAGTTTTTACGTGATCGTCATTGATAATATCAAGTACATCATTTACAGGTCCGAACGGAACAATCCCTCCTAACTTCTGAGCTAACTCTGTTCTAGTATAGTTTTTTGTCCACAAAGATACTAACGAATTAACCTTTTTTAAGTTTCTCTGCCGTTTGGCAATAGTAGAAAACCTACTGTCATCAACATACTTCTTCTCCCCAATTGCAAGAGCCAATTTTTTCCAAAACGCATCCTCCACTACACCAATAGCTACATTTCCATCCTTTGCCGGAAAAATTCCAAAAGGAGCTAAAAATGGATGTTTGTTACCTGCCGGTTCCGGAACGGTGCCCTCAAAATCATATTGATATATAGCTCGTTCACAAAGACTAATTATCGCATCATACATCGCTACATCTACGAATTGCCCAACACCTGTTGCCTCAGAATGCCTCAATGCTGCGATCAAACCAAAAGACATCAGAACACCCGTAAAGATATCTCCTATCCCGGGACCGACTTTGACCGGATCTTTAATACTATGACCTGTTAAGCCAACGAGACCGCCCATCGCTTGAGCTACAACATCGTACGAAGGCCAATTCTCATAAGGGCTTTTTCCAGTTCTAGTATCCCCAAACCCTCTGATAGCTCCATAAACTAATTTTGGATTCTTTTTCTGGAGAACTTCATACTGAATTCCTAACCGCTCCATTACCCCCGGCCTAAAATTTTCTACGACAAGGTCTGCTGTTTCAGTAAGCCTATAGAAACTTTCTCTACCAGCATCTGATTTTAAATCAAGCACAATACTTTTCTTGTTTCTATTAAGACTTACAAAGTACCCAGCCCATTTTTTTTCTAGGTCATCCTTTCTGAAAGGGCCATTATGTCTGCTCGTATCGCCGCTAGCTGTCTCAACCTTGATAACCTCAGCACCATGATCTGCCAATATCATCGTACAATATGGCCCAGACAGCATACGGGTTAGATCTATAACTTTTATACCTGACAAGATACCTTTTCTCTTATGAGCAGTCATATCGGTTTCCCATCCTCAAAATTCTTCGCCAAAAAATTTACTATTAGAGTGCTAACTCTATCGGGCTCTTCAACTAAAGCCATATGCCGAAGGCCACTTAAAATTTTTACTTCAGAAAGCTTGATTTCGGAAGCAATCGCTTCAGCCATATTTGCATTGTTTCCGTAATCCTCAGTACTTGAGATTACTAATGTTGAACACCTCAAAGGAGGGGAAGGCTTTACAACTTCTGATACACCATCTGCTAATACCTCATAGCTTTCTTCATAGCTTTTTTGCTCATTACTTTGCACCCAAAATTTTACCAAATTTATAATGGCTGGATTTCTGGCCACAAAAGAGGGAGTAAACCAACGAACTATCGCTTCGTCTATAGTTGCCTGCGAACCAAACTTCTTTACCTGCTCCACCCTATTTTTTACAGCAATTTGACCCTCGGCAGATCTTAGATGAGGTGAGTTGAGTATAACTAACTCGCCAACGTGACCAGGAAAATCTTGTGCGAATTTTCGAGCAATCATTCCGCCGAGAGAAAATCCTATCAAACTGACCCTATTAAAATCAAAATAATCTAAAAGAAACTTTAATTGGTTTGAAAAAACGGTTAATGAAGGTTTTACTTTAGCAGGTAAGCTTCCCCCGTGACCATATAGATCATATATCAAAAGTTTATATTTTTTCTCTAAACGAGGCTGTTGCCACTGCCAAAGCTCCTGATTAAGACCAAGCCCATGGATTAAAACAAGAACAGGAGCTGAATCTCGGCCGACAACTCTACAATTAGTGCCGTCTTCCAACATATATTTCATAAATTATCCTAATTCTTTTTGTAGACTATGGCTTCAATTTCTACTTTTACGTCAACTAACAGCTCGCTAACGACTGCTGATCTTGCTGGAGGGTTTTTACTGAAATACTCTCCATATACCAAATTAAAACCTGAAAAATCATTTCGGCTACGCAACCATACCATGGTCTTCACAACATCAGAAAATGTGCAAGAGCATTCCGATAATGTTTTGCCTATTTCGTCCAACACAAGCCTGGTTTGAAATTCGATTGACTTATTCGTTATAACTTTACCGTCCAACATTGGAACTTGACCGGTAAGAAATATGAAATCCCCTGCCCTAACCGCCTTAGACAACGACAACTTGCGCCCATCAATAACTATTGGGCCACCTATAACTTGTTTATCTGACACCATAACTAATCCTCCGTATTTACTTACGCACCAAATTTAAAAACTTAATATTATTTTTTCGACTTAATATGTCGAAATTTCTTATTTACTTTTTTTTTTACCCCTCACTATGTTAGTGTTTATTTTGAGGACAAAAAAGTGATAAATAAGATAAAAAATTACAAAATGCTAATCGATGGAAAATGGGTTCTTTCCTCTAACAAAAAAAACTTTAGTAGCGTTAATCCTTTCTCGGGGGAAGTATGGTGTCACATTCCCGAAGCAACGCAAATAGACGTAGATCGTGCTGTCGATAGTGCAAAGAGAGCCTTTTCCGAGGGTCCTTGGTCGAAAATGAATGCTACTGAACGAGGCGATTGTCTAAGGAAGTTAGCCACTCTTTTGGAAACAAAATCTGAACTTTTAGGAAAGGTTGAGAGTATTGATACAGGCAAACTACTCAAGGAGACCCGCTGGCAGGCAAAATACATTTCGCAATTTTTTAACTTCTATGCTGGATGTGCTGATAAGTTGACTGGAGACACTCTGCCAATTGACAAACCTAACCTAGTTGTTTTCACGAGTAGGGAGCCAATTGGAGTTGTTGCCGCCATCGTACCATGGAACTCCCAGCTATTTCTTGTTGCAGTGAAACTGGGCCCAGCCTTAGCTGCGGGAAATACTGTAGTTTTAAAAGCATCTGAACACGCCTCAGCCGCAATGCTAGAATTTGGAAAGCTCGTGGAAAAGGCTGGTATACCGCCGGGAGTTATTAATATAATCACGGGGCATGGAGATCCATGCGGAAAAGCTCTTACTTCTCACAAAGACGTGGCAAGAATTTCATTCACTGGCGGAGCCGAATCAGCAAAATATGTAATTCAAAACTCAGCAAATAATTTTGCTGAAACATCACTAGAATTAGGAGGAAAGTCACCTCTCATAGTTTTTGAAGATGCAAACATTGAAAGCGCTTTAAATGCCTCAATTGCGGCAATTTTTGGCGCTAGTGGTCAAAGTTGTGTAGCAGGGTCTCGATTGTATTTGCACGAAGATATTGCTGATAACTTTTTAGAGAGGATAAAACAGCGAGCTGAAAAAATAGTCCTTGGAAATCCACTAGACGAAAATACACAAATGGGTCCTCTTTGTACTACTAATCAAATTCTAAAAATTGAGACTGAAATCTCGCATGCCGTGTCAGAGGGTGCAACTATATTGTGCGGTGGACAAAGACTAACTGGTCAGAGTAGCTTATTTTTTAAGCCCACCATTATACTTTGTCCAAACCAAAAACTCAGAATAGTGGACATTGAACTATTTGGCCCAGTTCTATGTGTGATAAAATTTAAAACTGAAGAAGAGGTTGCTAGATTAGCCAATGATACAAAATTTGGCCTTGCAGCTGGAGTATTCACTCAAAATAGTGCAAAATCATTGAGAATGGCAAAAATACTAAGAGCCGGAATTGTCTGGATAAATACTTATCGAATGGTTTCACCAATCGCAGAATTTGGTGGATTTAAGCATTCAGGCTTTGGCCGAGAAAGCGGTTTCCAGGCAATGTTTGATTATACCCGGCCAAAGACAATTTGGCTTAATACATCTGACGAACCTATTTCTGACCCATTTATAATGCGGTAGTTTTTTAAGGAACAGTAATGAAATTTCAATTAGCAATTAATCTAGAACGAGTTGACGATACAATATCAATGAAAGAAGTCGCAAGGCATACTCTTGAGATGGTTCAGCTAGCAGATCAAAAAAACTTTAATATTGTTTGGGCAGCAGAGCATCATGCACTTGAAATGACGATAGCTCCAAACCCTTTTCAAATACTCACTTGGTGGGCTACGCACACAAGCAATATTCGATTAGGCACGGGAGTAGTTGCAGCGCCTTATTGGCATCCAATTCGACTTGCTGGAGAAGCAGCTTTAACTGATCTAATTAGTGATGGTCGCCTTGAGCTCGGCCTCGGTGCTGGAGCTTATCAGCGTGAGTTTGATAGGATGCAGCCTGGACTTAAGCAAACCGACGGTTGGAAGTATATGCAGGAGATCCTACCAGCAATAAGACAGCTCTGGAAAGGTGACTATCAGCATGACGGAGAGTTTTGGAAATTTCCTTTATCTACTTCCGTTCCAAAGCCTATACAACAACCAAGTCCACCTATATGGATTGCGGCTCGTTCTCCAATTACCTATGACTATGCAATTAAAAATGAATGTAATATAATGTGTTGGCCTTTTACACGTCCATTTTCGGAAGCTGAGTTATACAAGCGCCATTTTGAGGAAGCACTAGCCAAAGTTAAAATAAAAAAGAAACCTATATTTTCTTTAATGCGCCATACCGCCGTCTACGCTAATGAGAAAGACAAAGTGAAACCACTCCAAGCAATTCAAAGAATCTTAGGACAATTTGAAAATTTATATAAAAATTTAGGAGATGTAAAAAATGGTTTTGCCAAAGAGATTCCACTTGACTCGTTAATCAATAGAGCAGAGTTTGACGCAAAGATGCTTTGTGAAAACTTAATGTTTGGTACACCTGATACCGTAATTAAAAAATTAAAAAAATACGAAGAGCTAGGTGTCGATGAATTTATATACTATGCGTCTATGGGTCTTGATTTAAATGAGCAAAAAAAATCTCTTCAACTGTTTTGTTCAGAGGTGATGCCAGAATTCCAGTAAGGTTAAAAATGTCAAATGTTATAACAACCAAAAATGGCCGGATTTTTGAAGTCATTATCGATCGGCCTAAAGTAAACGCAATCGATATAAAGACTAGTCAAGAACTTGGTAAAGCTTTCAAGGTGTTCCGAGACGATCCAAACCTTTGGGTCGCAATACTTACAGGTGCAGGAGACAAAATTTTTTCAGCAGGGTGGGATTTGAAAGCTTTGAACTCCGGAGAGGTTAAATTAGAAAATTGGTGGGAAAATGACGACTATGGAATTGGTGGGTTTGCTGGCTTAACAGAAAACTGGAATTTGAATAAACCTGTTATTTGTGCACTTAATGGACTTGCGATTGGTGGGGGGTTCGAACTAGCATTAGCATGTGACCTGATAATTGCTGCTGCCCATGTCGAATTTGCTCTTCCCGAAATGCCCTTGGGGATAGTACCAGACGCAGGAGCCCTGCAAAGGCTACCTCGGTTAATTCCTAGAAATATAGCAACAGAAATGTTTCTCTTAGGTAGAAGGATGAAGGCAGAAGAAGCAGCACATTTTGGGCTAGTCAATAGAGTGGTAGAAAAAAATAAACTTATGTCTACCGCAAGAGATTGGGCCAAACAATTGGCGCAATCGGCTCCACTTGCTATACAAAGTGTAAAAGAAATTGAACGGGGAATTGAATGTGTTCCGCTAGAAAAATCTTTTGAGCAAATGAGAAAAGAGGACTTCCCAACATATAAAAAAATGCTCCGCTCTAAAGATGCAAAGGAGGGCGTAGCAGCCTTTATGGAAAAAAGAGAGCCAAAATTTAAAGGTGAATAATGTTTAAAGCTGTTGAAAATGTGCGCACAGTAGCAAGCCTTGGAGGCGGGCCAATTGGAGCTGGCTGGGCGGCGCACTTTCTTGCTAGAGGTTACAAAGTAAACAGTTACATTCACAAGTTGGACGAAAAAGAAAAATTCGAAAAAATTGTCTTGATCGCTTGGGAAAGTTTAAAAAAATTAGGCTTAAGTGAAAATGCATCTTTAAAAAACTTAGCATTAAGTAATGACCTTGACAAAACAATATATGAAGTAGATTTTATACAAGAAAGTGTTCCGGAGGTGCTTGATACAAAGCAAAAACTTTACAAACTTCTTGGAAACCTCGTATCTCCGAACATTGTAATAGCTTCATCAACCTCAGGACTACCAATAACGGAGATACAGAGTCTATGTAATACACCAGAGAGAACAATAATTGGACACCCTTTTAACCCACCCTATTTGTTACCACTGGTAGAGGTTGTTGGTGGAGAAAAGACAAATTCGAAGGCAATCGATTGGGCCTGCAATTTTTATAAAAAAGCAGGAAAAGAGCCCCTAAAATTAGAAAAAGAAATACCTGGCTTTGTTGCTACTCGTCTTCAAGAAGCTATCTGGCGTGAAGCTCTTCATATGGTTAAAGAGGGCGAGGCAACCCCAGAACAGATAGACTTGGCCCTGAAATATGGACCTGGACCACGAATAGCAGTACAAGGACAATGCATGGCTTTTCATGTTGCCTGCGGAGAGGGAGGAATGGCCACAAATCTAGATCAGTTCGGACCCTCACTAAAGCTACCTTGGACACGCCTCAGAGCGCCTCCCATGACTAAAAAGCTCAGAGAAAAATTGGTGACTTCATGTAAAAAGATGTCTAATGGACAGAATTTTTATGATATGGTTAAGCAGCGAGACAAGTCAATAGCGGCAGTTTTGAATGCGATTAGATTTTCAGAATAGTCTATTGCGATACATATTTTTGTTAACACTTTTTACTTACGTGTCCTTGCCCCACTATTAAAATTTTTAAAACTTTGCGTTTTAACTTCAAGACGATCTAGATATTCTGACAAAGTACCAGGCCAAGTCGGGTTCACATCGTTCTCTGGCCATGCAAGTCTATAATCACTTGGTCTACGTCCAAAACAGTTTTTAAATGCGAAAGCAAAGTGTGACAAGGTATTAAAGCCTGAAGCAGTTGCGATTTCTCTTACACTTAATTGAGTAGCAATAAGCAAAACCCTAGAATGCTGCAACCGAACCAACAAAGCAAACTGTACTATTGAGCACCCTATCGATTTCTTAAATTTACGCTCTAACTGTCTTTGAGATACACCAACCGATTTAGCCAACACAGGTATTGTTAAAGGCTCACTAACATTATTTTCAATCAACTCTATAGCATGTGATACGAGCGGCACCAGCTCTTCGTCTGTTCGGCCGAGTATTCGACGCTGTGGACTATTTTCAACTCTAATCGGGTTAAAAAGCATTTGATCTGCTATTTCACCCGACATTCTCGACCCATGCTTTTCACCTATCAAAGACAGCATCATATCAATGCCTGAAACACCGCCAGCGCATGACAATATCTTTTCATCTCGGGTAAATAACTGTTCACAAACTTCTGTTTCAGAGAATCGTTCTCTAAATCCAGGAAGCCATGACCAATGCGTGGTAATTTTTTTTCCCGACAAAAGGCCAGCACGAGCTACAATATAGCAACCCAATTCTACTGCACATACTCGTGCTCCCCTCGAGTATTGTTTCCTAACCCAGCCAGTTAGCTCTCGACTTGCATAGTGCTCGCAACCCCAGCTACCAACAACAAAAATTAGATCATGTCGACGATTACTGGTATCAGGTATTCCTGTAGAAACTGACATACCGTTACTGGCGACAACAGACGGTCCTTCAAATGAAACAATTTCCCAGGAGTACAACGTACGAGACGACAGGTAATTAGCCACGCGCATTGGTTCTATAAGATTAACTAATGTCGCAAGATTAAAACGTGGAACTACAACAAAAGTGGTCTCAGAAATAAAATCTAAATCTTTCATAGCTTTATCGCATTCTATCTACTAGTATTTAATTGTCGGTATTTCGTCACAGATTATCGGATACTGTCGTATAAACCTTATCCTATATCGAATTTAAATTCAAAACTATAAGAAGAGGAGAAAAAAGTGAATTTTGAAGTTGTCTTAACTTGTGCTGTCACTGGAGCTGGAACCACAACACAAAAGAGTGCTAACGTACCAGTAACATCGATCGAGATTGCTAACTCTGCAATAAGAGCAGCTCAAGCGGGCGCTTCAATCGTTCATATTCATGTGAGAGACCCAAAGACGAAAAAAGGCTCTAGAAATCCAAAGCTTTTCAGAGAAGTAGTTGACTTAATAAGAGCGAGCGATACTGATGTAGTAATAAATCTGACTGCCGGAATGGGAGGAGATTGGGTGCCAGACTCAGAAAACTTCTCTATGCCTGGCGAAGGCACTGACATGATAGGACCAGAGGAACGACTAATACACGTGAAAGAGTGCAAACCCGAAATATGCTCCTTAGATTGTGGTACCCTAAATTTTGGCAATGATAATTCAATCTATATTTCGACTCCACCTTTTTTGAGAAAAATGGCGGAGTTAACTAAAAGTTGGGATGTAAAGCCAGAGCTTGAAGTTTTTGAATTAGGTCATATAAGATTTGCGAAGCAACTTATTAGCGAGGGATTAATCAGCTTTCCACCTATGTTCCAAATATGCCTTGGTATACCCTGGGGTGCCGACCAAAGTACAGACACAATGAAAGTAATGAAGGATCACCTTCCTGCTGGAGCAATTTGGGCTGGTTTTGGAATTTCCAGGATGCAAATGCCAATGGTTGCAGCTGCAATTACACTAGGTGGAAATGTCAGGGTAGGTTTAGAGGACAACATCTACCTTGAAAAAGGAGTGCTTGCTACCAATGAGCAATTGGTTGAAAAAGCAAGAAAAATTATTGAATTGATGGGTGCTAATGTTTTAACCCCTCAGCAAACTAGAGATAAATTTAAATTAAAAAAAATGCTACCTAGTTAATTTTATTTTTTCTTGAGCTGAGAACTTTGAAAAGTGGAGATATCGATTGAATCAACATAGTGATCATGAAGTTGAACTATTAGTAAGCACAGTTAGGAACTTCATTAATAACGAAATAATACCATTTGAAGATGAGGTAGATAAACTTGGCTCGGTACCAGTTGAGCTAGGAAAACAAATTGAGTCTCGAGCAATTGAATTAGGCCTATACGCCGCAAATTTACCAGAATCTGTGGGTGGTGGAGGATTAAACTATACTGCAATGGCGAGCCTAGAAAGAGAATACGGTAAAACAACACATGCGCTTCACTCGTGGATAGGCCGACCAGCTGAAATTCTTCTAGCATGTAAGGGAAGTCAACGAGAAAACTATCTCATACCATGCGCTAAGGCTGAAAAACGCGAACTATTTGCACTATCTGAACCCGAAGCTGGATCAGATATTATGAGCATGAAAACAAACGCAAAAAAAATTGGCTCGAATTGGGTGCTTAATGGCTCCAAGCACTTTGTGTCCGGACCATGTTTTCCAGACTTCGCAATTGTTTTTGCTGTAACTGGTTTGGATGAAACAAAGCAAGGGCCAAGAAAAAGAATTACTGCGTTTCTAGTAGACTGCGATCGAGAGGGATTCGAAATAGTCGAAGGTAACAAATGTATCAGTTATAGAGGTTATAAAAATTTTAGGCTTTCCTTTAACAATGTAAAGCTTTCTGCAGATCATGTACTTGGTGAAGAAGGGCAAGGTCTAGAACTATCAGGGAAATGGCTGAGCATGGGCAGGATTTGGTTAGGAGCAACTTGCTGCGGGAAAGCTGAAAGAATTTTTGACCTAGCAAAAGATTGGGCTGCAAGTAGAAAACAGTTTGGGAAATCCATTGGAACTTTTCAAGCTACTGGTTTCAAAATTGCTGATATGGCTATCGGATTGAAAACAGCAGATCTCTTAGTGAAAAATACTGTTGATCTTGCATCGAAAGGGTTAATGACAAACGCTGATGCAGCAATGGTAAAGGTCTACTGCTCGGAAGTTCTTAATAAAACTGCAGATGATACTGTTCAAATATTTGGTGGTATGGGTCTTATGGAGGAGATTCCAATTGAACGGTTATGGCGTGATTCTCGTCTGGAAAGGATATGGGATGGTACTTCAGAAATTCAACGTCATATAATTACCAGATCGTTACTGAGACCCCTTGGAGGATGACACCTGCAAAAACTAAAAATCTGAAAAGACTCTTGTCACCAAAGCACATTGCTTTTGTTGGAGGCACTGATGTTTCAATGGCTATATCTGAAGCAACCCGTATTGGTTATAGAGGTCAGATATGGGCGGTAAACACTAAACGAAGAAAAATCAATGGGTATGAGTGTTACAAATCTGTGAAGGAGTTACCTAGCCCACCCGACGCTACGTTTCTGGCAGTACCAGCAACAGCGGCAATTCAAATATGTTCGCAACTCAAAGAAATCGGCGCTGGTGGTGTAGTATGCTATTCAGCCGGATTCAAAGAGACGGGAGGTAATGGTGCTGATTTAGAAAAAGATCTAATAAATGCGAGTGGGGAAATGGCGCTTGTCGGGCCAAATTGTTATGGGGTAATAAACTTTTTGTCCCGAACAGCTTTATGGCCATTTGCCCACGGTAATTTTTGTCCAGGTTTTGGTGCAGCTATTATTACCCAAAGCGGAATGTTTTCCTCAGATATCACTATGACAGAAAGATCAATACCAATTACCCATATGGTTTCTACTGGGAATCAGGCCGATCTAGGATTAGAAGACTTTGTTGGATTTTTTTGTGAAAACCCTCGAGTAAAAGCAATAGGTATCCATATCGAAGGGATCAAGGATATTAATAAGTTTCAGTATTCTGCTTTAAAGGCGCTAAAACATAATACACCAATTGTTGCCCTAAAAACTGGAGTTTCGAGACTAGGGAGAGCTTTAACTGTGAGTCATACTGGTTCTTTAGCTGGTGAGGATACTTTATATGACGCATTTTTCTCGAGGGTTGGAATAATTCGAGTGAAGACACCAGATGAATTTTTAGAAACTTTGAAATTTCTTTGTACCACTAAGTTGCCAGCGGCTGGGACAATAATTGGTTTCACTTGCTCGGGAGGTGGAGCTACAATGTTGGCAGATTATTCCGAAAAAGAAAAACTTATTTTTCCTGAGTTTAAGGTGTCTGAAAAGGACGAACTAAAAACTATGTTACCATCTATCGCAACAGTCTCTAACCCTATGGATTATACAACGCCAATTTGGGGTGTGAGCGAAAAAACTAAACCACTTTTTAAAAAAGCGATTGAGTTTTCGTCTGCGTCTACAGCAATATTAGTCCAAGACTATCCTGCAGCTGGGCTCAATAAATCCAGGATTAATTATTCCAGAGACACAGATGCCTTTATAGAGGCTACTTCTATGAATAATGTGTCTGCAATCGTTTGCTCTACATTTCCAGAAAACCTCGATAAAAAAGTTAGGAGACGGTGCATCAGTGGTAAAGTGGCGCCAATTCAAGGTATTACAAACGCATTGGCAGTAATAAAGGCTGCTGTCTACTATACGACTGCAAAAAATAGGATTGAAGCTTCACCGCCTGCCGAATTGTTAAAACCGTCAATAAGTCAAAGAACAGCACTACTCGATGAGATAGAAAGTAAGAATATATTGAAACTTGCTGGCATACCTGTTCCCTTAAGCTTTTTAGTAAGCTCCCAGGACCTGAATTCAGGAAAAATTCCGACTCTCTCTTATCCAGTAGTTCTTAAAATAGTTAGTCATAAGCTGCCGCACAAAACAGAATATGGAGCGGTAAGCACAGATATTAATTCATCGAAAAACTTGGAAGCTGCCGCTCACAGAATGCAAGTTAGTATTAAAAAGTACAGAGCTGATATCAAAATTGAAAAATTCTTGATAGAAAAAATGGCGATCAAACCACGGCTCGAGTTGCTGGTTGGTCTGAAAACTGATCCACAATTCGGAGCGATATTAGTTCTTGCAAGTGGTGGTATCTTTACAGAACTCTTAAAAGATCATATTTCAATTGTGCTGCCTACGACAGAGAAGGAACTTTGTAGGTCCCTAAAAAGTCTTAAGTCCTATCCTATTTTAGCTGGATATCGACAAGCAGCTGGAACAAATATAAGTTTAATTGCAAAAGAAATTTTAAAACTCGCAAACTATTTTCTTAACAGTCTTCACAAATATGCATCCATAGAGATAAATCCGATGTTCATTTATGAAGAGTCAATATTAGCGGTCGACGCACTTGTCGAAAGAAAAGATGACTAAAATTTATTTATATCTCTCCGACGTTGTTACTGACTTATCCCGTAAAAGGGCATCAAGAGCAGATTGCATTGTCACAGAGCCTATAATTGTTGATTGATCATCAATAACATTGCATGTCTGCTTACCAGTATTATTAAGAATAGGGAGTGCTTCCTCTAAAGACATTTTCCAATTAATTTTTTTGTCATGCTCCTCTACGTCCTCATTCATAATCGACCGCAGTTGAATAACTCTACCGCGATTTATATCTTTTATAAAATCAGAAATATAATCGTCAGCTGGTCGCATAATAATTTCTTGCGGGTCTCCCTGCTGAATAACTTCGCCATCGCGCAAAATAGCTATGTTATCTCCTATTCGTAGCGCTTCATCAAGATCATGCGTTATAAAAACAATTGTTTTTTTAAGTTCCTTTTGCAACTCAAGTAATATGTTTTGCATGTCAGTTCTTATAAGTGGATCAAGTGCAGAAAAGGCTTCATCCATTAACAAAATTTCTGAGTCAGTTGCTAAGGCTCTCGCTAAGCCAACTCGCTGCTGCATTCCTCCAGACAACTGCGCAGGGAAGTGATTTTCAAATCCATCTAAGCCAACTCTTTCTATCCAAACATGGCTACGTTCTTTAGCCACTGCCTCTTTTATTCCTTGAACTATCAATCCATAAGCCACGTTTTGAGAAACATTTTTATGAGGAAGCAAAGCAAATTTTTGAAAAACCATTGAAGTTTTCTTTATTCTAAAATCACGCAACTGAGTTTGGGACATCTGCAGAATATCTTCCCCGTCAACCTTGACTTCACCAGCGGTCGGTTCAATCAAACGATTAATATGCCTAATCAACGTCGACTTTCCTGACCCAGATAACCCCATTATAACTTGAACCTTCTGTTCCGAAATATCAATGTTGATATTTTTAAGTCCAAGAACGTGCGAATAATTATCTAAAAGTTCTTGCTTAGAAATACCTTCTTGCACCAATTTTACAAATTTATCTGGTTTTGAACCAAAAATCTTATACAAATTTTTTATTTGCAATTTGGTATTATTCATTGGTAGTACCGTACCGATGCGCTTGCAGATTTTTACCAAATTTTTGCGAGACTCGATCAAAGATGATCGCAAGAACGACAATTGCCAGTCCATTCAAAATTCCTAAAGCTAAGTATTGGTTTTGAATCGACTGAAGAACTGGCATTCCTAAACCCTTTACGCCAATCATTGATGTAATCACGACCATTGCCAAAGCCATCATTATTGTCTGGTTAACGCCCGCAAATATATTTGGTAAAGCCAAAGGAATCTGAACATCAAACAATTTCTGCCTGTAGTTAGCTCCAAAGGCATCTGCCGCTTCAAGAATTTCTCTATCAACTAACCTAATACCCAAATTTGTTAATCTAACAATTGGCGGCATTGCATATACACACACAGCGATTAAACCAGGTACTTTACCTATTCCCAAAAGCATTACCACAGGAAGCAAATATACGAAAATTGGTATTGTTTGCATTATATCTAGGATGGGAGTTACTATGGCTTGAACCCTATTAGATTTCGCCATCCAAATTCCTAGCGGTATTCCTAAAAGGATACAAATGAGTGTCGCAACCGATATCAATGCAATTGTTGACATCGTGTCTTTCCACATACCGAAGAAATTAATTAGGACAAAAGATACAGCACAGCCCAGTGCTAATTTCCAACTTTTAGAACCAAGGTAGGCCAAGCCTGAGAAAAAAAGAATTAAAA
>MDTB01074014.1_pt1 | contig 17501 bp, 16 predicted proteins | sample 811161 | NCBI WGS metagenome assembly MDTB01 (sample SAMN05326650, study PRJNA326480) | marine metagenome | isolation source: seawater | place: Mediterranean Sea | collected 2009
AAAGGATCGCGTCTACGTGGTTGAGGTTTCGTACGAGACCGACGGCCCCAAGGGTTTCGACGACGTCGTCGTGAAGTACCAGCCAGCCAAGAAAGGTAGTCGGTCGTTCGAAATCCAGGCTGAGCACTACCAGATCAAGTTTCACGTCAATGCGGGCGGTCGGTTCGGGTACGCCGATCTCATCGAGCCGGAATTCATCGGCGCAACCAAAGTCTCGATCCTGCAACGACTGCGCGATGCGGTCAGGAATTCGCCACCAGGCTCGACGTTCTGGCTCGTCACCATTGACCTCATCAGCGAGAACGATCCTCTTCGCGAGCTCTTCAGCGGCAGAGATAGTTCGCTCGACGTCGATAAGCTGCGAGTGGGAAAGACTGTGAACAGCAAGATGGGCGCCGTTCGCGATCTGTGGCGCACGCATCTCGAGCTCGACACTGACGACGAGTTGTACGACATCCTCGAACGCTTCCATCTCAAGCATGGTGCTAAAAGCCTCGAGGAGATGCGTGAGGAAGTCGATTCTGCGTTCTACCTCGTCAATCTCAAGGGTGGCGCCAACACTTGGGAATTCAGCCTCGACGGTGTGATCAAGGGCTTGAAGTCGGTCGGCAAGAACAGTTTCACGCGGGACGAGTTCGAAGCGTTTGTCAAGGAACGCGGCTGGATTCGCACCGACGACGAGGACAGGCAGCCGGTCACCATCCGATCATTCGGCGATGCATCCATGGGGCATCTCTCGAGCCCGTCGGACTACGATCTGTCGTTACTCGACAAGTTCGATGCCAGGCACCTCAAGCCCGGCGCCGAATGGTCGTCGGAAATCCAGCCGGAGGTCGAGGGTTTCCTCAAGCTGGTAAAGCAGAACAACAAGCGTATTCGGCTCGCACTCGAGACCCACGCCACGATCGCCTTTCTCGCCGGATCGCTCTTGCACAACAAGACCGGTGTCGATGTGGAGATACTTCAGAAAGGTCGGGCGCCAACGACCATCTGGCGTACAGACGACCAGACGAGCGGCCCCGCATTGACCGTGGAGGAGCAGTCGGTGGGCGATGGGCCCGATGTGGCCCTGGTGGTTTCGTTGGCGAGAAATGCGCTTCCCGACGTCAAAGACCACATTCTGCGTCATCCCGATCGGTTCGGGCGCATCATGCATTTCTCGCCCGTCGACGGCCATGGTCAGGCCTCGGTGAAAGGTGGTGGTCACGCCGTTGCACTCGCGGACCAGATCGCCGACATCGTCTCCGATTTCCGACTCCGCAGTCCCGCTAAGGTCCACGTCTTCGTGGCGGGCCCGAACGCTTTCTCGTTCTTCCTTGGACAGCACTGCGAGGCGCTCGGGAAGGTCGTACTTTACGAGTTCGACTTTGGCGGTACCCGGGAGTATCATCCCTCATTCGAGATCGGATGATCGTCCTCAATCGATATCCATCGCCTGCCGAATGGCTTCTCGCCATTCAGTGGCGATCTGTTCTGGGGCTCGCCGTACGTACTCTGTGGCCTTTTCTCTGGCGCACCCCTTGAGTGTGCCAATGTGACCCAGGATGTCGCCTAGCGACGGGCGCACCCCTCGAGCTCCTTGGAGCCCCGGCTTCAGCGCCGTCCAGACAACGCCATCCACCGCCTTCTCCTGCGCCCAGTCCGCGATGGTGTGATGCGCGGGGTTTTTCTCGGCATTGGGCCAACGGCCGATTGCGCCGAGGCGCTCGACTTCTTCCCGTGCAGCCAACTGAGCGATACCGGCTTCGAGATTTTCGGTAGCGAGCAGTGTCCAAAGGGTTGGCACCGGTCGCGCCGCACTATCCACGACCAGCGTCACGCGACCGTTCTTCGAAACCCTGGAGAATTCAACCGGCAACAAGGGGCCGTCGTTCTGCCATCCCTGAGCGGGTAGGTTGCGTGTGAACCGGCATGCAATTTTGACCCCCGTTTAGGGGAAATCGGCGTCCAAAAGTGACCCCCCTGATAATTGAGTTCAGAAGCTTCCTCAAAGGATTGAGGGGGCGTTTTGGGGATGTTGGTTGTGGAGACGATTGCGAAGATCCGTCGGGCGCATTTTGTCCAGGGGAAGTCGATCAAACAGATCTGCCGAGAGTTCGGGATGTCCCGGAACACGGTGCGCAAGGTCATCCGGTCGGGCGCGACCGAGTTCAGCTACGACCGTTCTGCGCAGCCCCGCCCGAAGATCGATCCGTGGCGTTCGGAACTGGACCAACTGTTGGCCGAGAACGACCGGCGGGCGAAGCGTGAGCGCCTGACGCTGATCCGGATTTACGAGGAACTGCGCAACCTGGGCTACGAGGGCGGCTACGATGCGGTCCGCCGGTATGCATCCGGCCGATCGCAGTCGGTGCGCGAGGCATCGGCGGCGGCCTATGTTCCCCTGAGCTTCAGTCCTGGCGAGGCCTATCAGTTCGACTGGAGCCACGAGATCGTTCTGATCGACGGCGTCACCACGACGGTGAAGGTCGCCCATGTCCGTCTCTGCCACAGCCGGATGCTGTTTGTCCGAGCCTATCCGCGCGAGACGCAGGAGATGGTCTTCGACGCGCATGACAAGGCGTTTGCCTTCTTCGGCGGGGCCTGTGAGCGTGGGATCTACGATAACATGAAGACGGCGGTCGATACGATCTTCGTGGGCAAGGATCGCGCCTATAACCGTCGCTTCCAGCAGATGTGCGGGCATTACCTGGTCGATCCGGTTGCCTGCACACCCGCGTCGGGCTGGGAGAAGGGACAGGTCGAGAACCAGGTCGGTGTGATACGGCGACGCTTCTTCGTGCCGCGGCCCCGCTTCAAAAGCTATGCCGAGTTGAATGCCTGGCTTCAGGATCGGTGTCTGGCTTACGCCCGGGCGAACAGACACCCGGAACAGCGGGAGAAGACGATCTGGGAGGCGTTTGAAGAAGAGCGCCCAAGCCTGGTGCCCTATGCCGGCCCATTCGACGGGTTCCATGCCGTGCCGGCCTCGGTGTCCAAGACCTGCCTCGTCAGATTCGACAAGAACAGATACTCGGTCGATGCCCGCGCGGTCGGGCGGCCGGTCGAGGTCCGTGCCTATGCGGACCGGCTGGAATGCTGGCAGGACGGTCGGATTGTCGGCAGCCATGTGCGTGCCTTCGGGGGCGAGAACACCGTCTACGACCCTTTGCATTACGTCCCCGTTCTGGCCCGCAAACCCGGAGCGCTCCGCAATGGGGCGCCGTTCAAGGAATGGGACCTGCCCGTCGCCCTGAGGCGTGTTCAGCGCAAGCTGGAACGCCAGTCCGGCGGCGACCGTCAGATGGTCGAGATCCTGAGCGCCGTGCTGACGGATGGTATCGACGCGGTGGAGTCGGCTTGTGTTGAAGCGCTGTCCGACAACGTCCACTCGGCCGGCGTGGTGCTGAACATCCTGGCGCGCCGCCGGGAACCGCCGCCGCCCCTGACAATCACAACCCCGGACGCGCTGCGGCTGGCTCACGAGCCAAGGGCCGATTGCGACCGATATGACAGCTTGAGGAGACAGACGGATGGAAAGATCGCAGGTGCTGGACGCGATGGGCCAGTTGAAGCTCTACGGCATGAGAGGGGCCTATGACGAGATCATCGGCACGGCCCTCAAGCGCCAACATGAACCGCAGAGGATCATCGGTGACCTGCTGAGCGCCGAGATCAGCGAGAAGCATGCGCGCTCAATCAAGTACCAGATGACCATCGCCAAGCTGCCGCATGCCAAGGAGATCGACGAGTTCGACTTCGACGCAGCGGAGGTCAACGAGCCCCTGATCCGTGATCTGGCCGCCGGAGACTTCCTTGATCACCAGCGCAACCTCGTCCTGATCGGCGGTACGGGAACCGGAAAGACGCATCTCGCCGTCGCCATCGCGCGGGCCTGTATCCGGGCCGGTAAACGGGGCCGCTTCTTCAACACCGTGGATCTGGTGAACAAGCTCGACGCCGAAGCCCGCACCGACCGTCAGGGCCGCATGGCCGAGCTGGTATCCCGCCTCGACTTCCTGATCCTCGACGAACTCGGCTATCTCCCCTTCGCCCAGACCGGCGGGCAGTTGCTGTTCCATCTCGTCTGTAAGCTCTACGAACGCACCTCCATCGTCGTAACGACAAACCTTGCCTTCGGAGAATGGCCGGCCGTCTTCGGTGACGCCAAAATGACAACCGCTCTCCTCGACCGCCTCACTCACCACTGCGAAATCGTCGAGACCGGAAACGAAAGCTGGCGCTTCAAGAACAGAGAGTAACCGGAAGCACGCTGGCCCGATCCGGCTGCGCGACATGGAGGCTACGCCGCCTCGGGCCAGCTCAACCGGTAACGTAGGGGGTCAATTTTGCATGCCGATACGGGGTCAATATTCCGTGCCGATTGACAGCATACCCGCCTGTTCCTGCTGGTACAGCCGCCACTTGCCCTCCACACGTACTTCGGACTCCAGAATGAGGTCGCCGAAGTGATCGGCAACGTCTCGCAAACGCCAGACATCTGATGGGATGATGTTCTGACAGACGTTCTTCGCTTTGGGACTGGAATGCTGTTCGAGCCAGAAGTCGGTGTGATCCGATCCAACCGTGACATAGACTTCGCCATCGTGCCAAAGAAGCGCATATTCGACCTCACCACCTGTTTTATCGGCATGAACTTGAACATGCTCGTCTGTCGTCAACAGGTGGGCGCCGACAGCATAAAGGGTTGGTATGTGCTTGGGTGGCGGAATTCCGATGGCTTTGAGTTCGTAAATGTGTTTTGCCACTTCATTCGGGTCGCTGCCGGCAAGCCCGCCGTTGAACATTCGCGACGGTCGGAACCGAAGATCCCGTTCGCGTCCGGATTTTTCCACTGCAGTAAGCTTGAGAGTCTGCGGCATGCCTGATCACCGTTCGTGCACGTTCGAAGGACATACCGAAGACTCGCATGTTGCGCTGCCTAGCGAAAAATCGATAGTTCCACAGGGTGAATATCGCCTGGACCAATGCTGAGATGGAACGTCGATCAGGTCGGACGTTTCGATGGGCAAGGGCAGCGGCCTCGGTTGACGGAATGCAATAGCAAAACAGCACTGGCCGGCCGGGACGAACAAGCGGGCCTTAAGCCCGGCATTTCACATCGCCCGCGGTATCGTCAACATCTTCCCGCACCCGGCGGCGCCGTGCGATTAAGCGCCGGATGTGCAGAAAGGCGGGTTCCCGCTCCGACAAAAGGCTGTCAATGAAAACCCCCTGGTTTCCCAAGGGGTTATCATGGTGGGCGCGACTGGGATTGAACCAGTGACCCCTACGATGTCAAGATAGATTCGGAATAGTAGTCTATAATTTTGGTATGCATAGAGAAATTCGTACTTACATCTTGTCACAAACTTCACTAAGACCGCTGTAAATAGCCTTGCGATCTTCCTCACCAAAATCGGCCGGTGTCGTTTCTACGACAATGCGGCCTTTTGCCATTCCGATCAGACGGTCCGAGGCTGAGAGAGCATGGTCAATCTGATGCAAACAACACAAAACGGGTACGCTATTAGCAGCGGCTACGTCACGGAGAATCGACAACACTGTGCGTGCTGAAACAGGGTCGAGGCTCGAAATTGGTTCATCTGCAAGAATGATCTGTGGGCGCTGGGCCAGAGCTCTGGCAATTGCCACGCGTTGCTTTTGCCCGCCAGACAGACTTTCCGCTCTCTGGTAGGCATATTCCAACATGCCAACAGAGTCCAATGTCGAGAGTGCCGCCTGCCGCTTCTCCTTGGGGAAATATCTAAATGCGACCGACCATGGCGATTGCTCGACGACAAATGCCGCCAGTACGTTCTCCAAGGCGGTAAGCCGAGGTATCAAGTTGAAGCCCTGGAAAATAAATCCGACTTTGGCAGAAACAACGCTGCGAGATCGATTTCCAGTCGCAGTCACCTTCGTCCTGTTTATAGTAACTGTTCCTCTGTCAAAGGGAAGTAAGCCGGCAATTCCCTTGAGAAGAGTTGATTTCCCGGTCCCACTTGGACCTAACAACGTTACAAACTCCCCTCGATTCACTGAGAGGGTGATCCCGGCTATAACTTCTTTCTGGCCAAAACTCTTAAAAACACTATCCAGTACTAGAACTGGTGTGTGAGTATTTTGTTCTACATTGACATTGAGCATATCTCGCTGCCTTTCAAATTTACCTGATGGGTCTTAGCTGGGTGCGGCGAGGAGCGGCGCGTTGAAGAGATGGATCCGGCGTAATCACCATCTTCCTCAACCGGTCGCTGATATGGTCGATGACCTGGACCATGATAAGGATGACGCCAAGAACAACGATCATCTGCGGGAAATCCAACAAATCGATTGTATCTTTTAACGTTTGCCCAATACCACCAGCACCGACGATGCCCAGTATGGTCGATGTCCTCACACTGAATTCCCAAAAGTACAACGTTACGGATACAAACTGTGGCATCACTTCTGGAATGACCGCGTATCTGAAGACGCGCCAACGCGATGCACCTGTCATCCGCATGGCGTCTGCGGCATCGCTTGAGATAGGTTCTAACGATTCCGCGAACAGTTTGCCGATCGCCCCAACCATATGAAAAGCAATAGCTAGGACACCCGTGAACGGCCCAAATCCAACAGCAACAACAAAAATGAGCGCAAAAACCAAGGTTTCAGTCCCTCGGCTTAACGTAAATAGAACACGAACCGCATGGTAAACGACTGGATTGGGAGTGGTGTTGCGGGCTGCCAAGAACGCCAAAGGAAATGCGACAATTAGTGCCATGAACGTTCCAATAGTTGCCATGGCAACTGTTTCGGCGGCATCGTAAAGAATCTTTGCAATGTTGGAGAAGTTAGGAGGAAACATTTCCAGCAACCAACCGGCAACGGTCGGAATGCCTTTGAGCAATTTTCCTAAATCAACCTCAGATATGTCCCAGGAAACGACAAAAAGGAGCACCGTGCCGACCATCGCAGAGTAGTGCCAAAGTCGTTTCGGAGCGAAATAGTCAATCGGTGGTTCAAAATACTGGGCCGCTTCATAAGATACCGTGGCCTTTTCCTGTTTCTCACTTTTTTCCTGCGAGCCCTTGTCGAAAATCATCATTGTTCTCCTTTGGTATTGGGGCGACCGGAAAATTCGGCCGCCCCTAACATTGCTTTGCAGTAGGAAGTGACGAAACGTTAGTCGATTAGACCAACTGTTCGACCAGCTTTTTCAATGATGGCGTAGTCAAAGTGTTCCGCAGGTACGAAACCGTTGTAACCAGAGCCCATCAGAGCTTGCGCATCTTCTTCGCTCAGTGACGTCAGTATTTTCTGAATCTTCATTGCGACATCATTCGGGAAGTCTTCGGCGACCGTAATTGCATCGTTAGGGAGTGGGTTCGATGTCCAGTAGATAACGGATTTTTTAGGGTCGATCTCGCCGGCCTCGATCATTCCATACCTGCCACGATCCATGTTTGACCCAAGGTCAATAGCTTTCGCTTGGACCATTGTCGCATTATTTCCAAATGTCGCTCCTTCACGATATTCGAAAAATTCTTCAGGTTTGATGCCTTGATCCAGAAAATAGGAATATGGGATTAGCCAACCAGAAGTGTTTCCCCGGTCGCTTAGTGACAACTTCATCCCTTTCGCATCATCCGGCCATTTCTTAATCGGCAATCCAGGTTGGCCTTCAATAATCGCATGGTAAAGCGGCTTTCCGCGGTACTTGGCTGTTGCAATCACACGGGTACCGGCTTTGTGATGGGAGAGGACATACCCCCAAGGGCCAAGCCAACCCACATCGATATGTTTATTAGACATCGCGACGGAAATCGCAGCCCAACTTTCCGGCGACACCAATTCGTATGTCGCGTCCATTTGCTCTGCGAGATATTTGAAAACGGGTTCAAATTCTTTGACCGTGATCGCAGGCGTCGGTCGAAGTGGTGCGATACCAAACTTCAGATGGAGTTTTCCATCTCGGTACTCCAAGGCGCTTGCCGGGCTCGACGGAATGAAAGCGACAGACGCCAGCAGTAGGCAGATAGATACGGCTTTTGCCAATCCGCTCGTAGTGAACTTAGTCATGACTGGTCTCCTTTACCTCTGAGTGAGTGTTCTTGGACTTTCCCACGACGGACAGGCTGTGCGGTGCTCATTCGACTTTGAGAATGAACATTGCCCTTACGGCAGTTAGACGACTGTGCCTTGACTGCCCTGCCCGGTATTCGCGGAGAATATTGGGAGTTGCCGAACTCATTCCGAGAATTGCCAAAACAGGCATCACTGACTCCCCCGATAGCATCGCAGGTGAAAGGGCAGTGTTTAGCTGATTGCGCGGAACGGATCGCTTCTTGAAACATCGACAACTCCATCAATGCGTTTTTGTAATCCAACTGGAGTTGTATTTCTATTTGTTATTGATGAAGAATATTTGACAGAAAGGTGTCTGCCTCTCGTGATAAAGGAAGGCCTCTCAGTCGAAGAGTGAAAAAACTCTTTTTCAGAGGCTTGTCGACGAGTCGCTGAGCGATCAAACGCCCTTGCTTGACCTCTTCTTCAACCGACTTGAAGAGGACTATTGAGGAACCAATATTCTCGATGACCGCTCTCTTTACGGCCTCGGTCGAGCCAACATTCATCTTTATGTTCAGTTGTTCCGCATGCAATCCAAGGGCTTCTCGAATAATTGTTCCCGTCCCGGTCCCACTCTCACCGCCAATTAGTGGGATCTGTGTCAGGTCTTTGGTGTACCAACGCTTCTTCTTCGCAAACGAGGACTCAGGCGAAAAAATTATGACAAGTTCATCCTCACAAAATGGCTCAGCGATCACGCCAGACCGATTGTCCCACCATTCAGCGAAGCCTAGCTCTGCATCCCCCCGTTCAACGGACGCTATCACCTCTTCATTACGTTGGACTTGCAATTGAACCACAACATCTCCGTACTCGCGGCAAAATCGATTGATGTGGGGTATTAAGTAGTAAGTCATTACATTACTTGATACGGAGATCCGAAGTGCTGGCGCGGCTTCCTTAAGCGAACTTTTCGCGGCGTATAGCGCATTCATCATCTGTTTCGCGTAAGGCAAAAATAAACGTCCGCTATCAGTGAGTTCACAACCCGTTCTATTTCGTTTAATGAGAACAACGCCCAGATAAGCTTCGAGCTTTGTAATGTGCTGCGATACCGTTGGCTGACTAATTGATAATCGTTGGGCTACCTCAGTAAAACTGCCGGACTCGGTAAGTGCCAAAAACGAGCGAACATGAAGTAAGCTTACGGTTTCAGAGTCATCCAAAGCCATATTCCCTATTCTTTAAGTATCAATCCCTGCAACATTGGAAGCAACAAACTACCTTTGCTCCATTTCAATTACTGCGCACAAGATGGAGTTCCCCCGGTTTCGTGGACGGTTAAACGCTAGCAGATTCTAGTCGCTCATGGGTGCTTCTTTCGAAGATGATGGGGGACATGTAACCGAGGGCAGAATGACGCCGGCCAGGATTGTACCAACCCTCGATGAACTGGAAGATCGCCATACGCGCCTCGGCTTTGGTCTGGAACTTGCGGCGGTCGAGCAACTCGCATTCGAGCGTTGCGAAGAAGCTTTCGCACATTGCGTTATCGTACGCATCGCCGACCGAGCCCATGGACGGCCGCACACCGGCTTCCTTGCATCTGAGGCCAAAGGCGATCGAGGTATACTGCGATCCCTGATCGGAGTGATAGATCACATCGTGCAGCTTGCGCTGAGCGACGGCCATATTGAGGGCATCGAGCACGAGTTCGGTTTTCAGATTGCGGCCCGTCGCCCAGCCGACAATACGCCGCGAGAAGGCATCCAGCACGACCGCCAGATAGAGAAAGCCGGCCCAGGTCGGGACATAGGTGATATCCGCCACCCACAAGAGGTTCGGCGCGGCGGCGTAGAAGCCCCTGTCAACGAGATCCTTTGCGGGGCGCACCCGTTGATCGCGCACGGTCGTCGTCACAAACTTGCGGCGGCTAACGCCCTTCAAGCCCGCGGCTTTCATCAATCGCTCGACCCGCTTGCGACCGATCTGGACGCCATCGTCAGCCAGTTCAGCGTGAATGCGCGGCGCGCCATAGGTTTCTCTTGAGTCCCGGTGGATCGCCGCGATCCGTTCCATCAGTTCCGCGTCGGCAACCGCGCGGGCTGAAGGGGAACGCTCCCGCCACGCATAGAACCCGCTGCGCGACACGCCAAGAGACTTGCACATGGTGGAGATGGAGAATGTGGCCTGGTTCGCCGTCATGAATTCGAAGACCGGAACGACGTCACGTCGTTCTGAGCAAACCAGGCCGCGGCCTTTGAGAGTATGTCGCGCTCCGTGCGCAGCTGACGGTTCTCGCGACGAAGGCGGCGAAGCTCGCCGTGTTCCGTGCTGGTCAGCCCATCGTCACGGTGACCGCCATCGAAATCAGCTTGTTTGATCCAGCCATGGATCGTCGCCGTGCACGGCTCAAACTCACGCGCAAGACTCTCGACACTGCGACCGGCCTTGGCCAGCGCTACGATCTGCTCCCTGAATTCCGCAGGGTACGGGTTCCTCGTTCTCGGCATGTAAAACACTCTCCTTCACAATTGAAAAAGTGTCCTTCAAACCGGGGGAACTCCAGTTTTCGGCACGACATTAAAACTTCCCTTTTACAAAGTTGAGTCTAAGGGGCCACGCAGCTATTTGTATTTGGTAATCTATAACGGGATGAATAAGGTTCGTCAATCATTCGCGAACTGTGTATCGGTTAGCATATCTCCACTAAATCTGGAGATCGGAGATTGTTCGCAAGTTATATCTAAAACATTTATATAAATTAAGGATTATGATTTCAAGAATCGAATTAACTTAAAATAATAATTATCATATTTACATACATATTACTCATTTTGTTTAATTTATATTTTTATAACTCTCTAAATTGGCGGCGCAGTATTTGTACTCTGGCACGTGTGTCGTGTCGTCCAGACTACTCGGTGTGAGCTCATTTGCAGCGGCCTCAAAGAACGACATTGCCATCCAGATTACGCCTTCCTGCAACCGATCATCAGAAGCTGCCCGCAACTTTAAGCGTCCGCGCCGAGTTCGCACGCTGACCCAGTCCATTTCCTCTAGGCCCAGTACTGTGAAGTCAGCTGGCGCCATATAGACGATGGGTTCATTCGACAAAGTATCCAACGTGGCAGATCGCCTAGTCATACTGCCGGTATGCCAATGCTCCCGCACCCGCCCAGTTATAAGTACGAAAGGATAGTCATCATCAGGTAGCTCGCCAGGACCACGTCCATTTAGTTTCGCGAGATGTGCGCGTCCATCTTTTGTGGGAAACGCGCTTGAAAATAAACTCTCGTTAGAAAAACTACTGTGGTCCAATGGATAACGGATACTGCGGTCCTTAGCAATTAAGTCCCAACTCATCCCGGTCAGAGAGGGGACCAGCCTAGCCATTTCTTCAAAAATATCTCTGACGTTCCGATAATTCCAATGCAAACCCATGCGAGAAGCAATTGCAGTCGTAATTTCCCAATCCGGTCGGGCGTTCCCTGGCGCGTCCAGAGATTTCTCAAGCAATTGTACGAATCGATCGGTGTTTGTCACGGTGCCCTCTCGTTCCGGGAGTGCCGCCGCGGGCAGAATTACATCGGCAAACGCACATGTCGCCGTCGGAAAAATATCTTGCACAACAAGATGCTCAATTGAGGCCAATGCACGACGCGTCTTTGAAAGATCCGGATTCGCCATCGCGGGGTTGCCGCCAACGACGTAGATACCCTTAACATTGCCATCAATGGCCGCATCAAGAATTTCGACAACTGTTAACCCCGTCCCTATAGGTAGCTCAGAATTCCACGCTCGCTCAAAAAAGCGTCTCTCTTCTTCATCTAAAACGTTTCTATAGCCCGGTAATGATGAAGGGATTAACCCTGCGTCACATGTCCCTTGGACATTGTTTTGACCACGCAGTGGATGGAGGCCTGCTCCAGGGCGCCCGATCTGACCGCAAATCAGTGCGAGAGCGATTACCGCGCGGATATTGTCGGCACCATGAACATGCTGCGAAGCGCCCATACCCCAAAAACTAATCGCTGCTGGAGCCTTAGCGAACAATCGGGCGGCATCTGATATTAGCGTCTCAGGAACACCGCAGATACGAGACGCAGTATGAGGTGATACTCCCGCGACGCGCTTAGCCAATTCTTCGTACCCGTTGAGTCGGTCTTCGATAAATGATTGATCGAACAAACCTTCTGCAATAATCACATGCGTCATCGCAGATAGTAGTGCTACATCCGTTCCAGGTCTCAATTGAAGATGATACGTGGCGTCCCGCGCAAACGGCTGATCGTATGGATCTATCAATATCAACTTCGTCCCATTGCGTACCGCGTTCTTCATAAATGTCGCGGCAACTGGATGGTTCACTTCCGGATTTGAACCAACCATCAAGATGACGTCTGAAGAAAATACTTGTTCGATAGGCGCGGTTACAGCCGAATAGCCGATGGCCTCAGCTAACGGAGGAACGGAAGCACAAAGGCGCGTGCAATGATCTACATGAGGCGAGCTGAATGCAGTACGGGCGAGCTTCTGGAGGACATATGCATCCTCGCTTGAGTTCTTGGCAGAACCAAGAACTGCAAGATGTTTCCCGCCAAACTTGTCCTTAATTTCCGAGAATCCCGCCACGGCTAGGGCCAGCGCTTCTTCCCAACTTGCTTCCCTGAACAGTTCTAAAATTTCCGCAGACGTCATTTGTCGCTCAGCATCCTTGGGAGCGCCTTCTTTGCGCACAAGGGGGACCGTCAATCGTTCGGGATGATGAAGAAAGTCCAATCCGTAACGACCCTTAACGCAAAGTCTACCCCGGTTTGACGGCCCGTCGGCCCCGTTAACGGTCACAACTTTGTTGTCAGTGATCTGCAATTCCATCCGGCAGCCAACACTGCAGTAGGGGCAAATTGTACTTGCCTGCCGTTTGACGCGAACATCATGAGAATGCGTTCTTGAGTATGAATTTAACGCTGCGGTGGGACACACTTGGACGCATTCGCCGCAGGAGGTGCATGCTGTATCAGCCAATGGCTTTTTGCTCTCAAATTCAATATGCACTTCGCTTCCAATTCCCGCCATTAAGATGATGTCGTTCATTTGCGCTTCACGGCAAGCGGACCTGCAAAGACCGCATCGAATGCACGCATCGTCCATGAAGTGAACCGCGGGGTGGCTTGTGTCTGGCGATGACTCAATAGTTCTGAACCCGAAGCGTGTTTCCGTAACATCCAGGCGGTCCATCAACTGTCCAAATGGCGTACCTTCTAACGAGCGATGTCCGGGCAATGTCAACTCGCTAAGTGTAAGCTCTGCAACGAGCCGTCTGACTTGATCTATGCGGGCGCTACGCGTCGTAATCGCCATCCCCCTCTCCACTCGCCGAGTACAAGCCGCAACCAAATCGTGCTCGCCCGCAACCTCTACGAGACAGAGACGGCAACTGGACCTCGGCCCATAGCCCACTCTGTCAGACGCACAAACATTTGGCACCTCGGTCCCGGCTCTTCTCGCGGCTTCTAGAACAGTGACCCCCTCATCGACCTTGATGGTTTTGCCGTTAAATCGAAGTGGCACTAATCTCATGTCGAGCGCCCTTCCAGCAGCGTGGCCACTTCAGCGGCAAACTGGCCGGCCGAACGGCCCAACCCGCAGATTGATGCTTCCCTCAGCGCAGTGGACAAAGCGGACATATCGTCGTGACTCAGCTCCTGATCGCCACCAAGAAGCTCCGCCGTTTTGATTGTTCCAATTCGGCACGGAGCACATTTCCCACAAGACTCGCGGGCTAGGAACGACGCCATCTTCGCTGCAATCCATCTGATGTCATCCGTCGCCGCAAACACGATAACGCTCCCTGAACCAAGTCGAATGCCGGATGAACTAAGGTCATCGAACGACATGCGGCATTGATCTGGAGTTAAGATAGTCCCAGCCGCTCCCCCCAATATTACTCCGCCAAGCTCGCTTCCGTCTGGCAATCCGCCTGCTGAACCAATGAGTGACACCACGGTCGATGCTCTGGGGATAATTCGAACACCAGGAACGCTGCCCCTGCCACAAACACTTAACGCATGGCAGGCCGGGTCAAGTAGACGAGTGACATCTTCCGACGGCTCAACTCGCATACCCCATGCGCGACGAATACGATAAAATGTCTCTACATTGTGCACTAACGTCGGTCGGTTTCTTAACCCGCTCTCCGTCGGAAACGGCGGACGTTCTTTTGGGTATGCTCGCTCGCCCTCTAGGCTAGAAATCAAAGCTGTTTCTTCTCCGCAAATATAGGCACCACCCGCGCGTCGAATTCTGACTCCTATTTTTCCTATCAATTTAGATTCTTGTACTTCTTTAATTGACTCAGTCAAAATTTTCATCAAATGAGAATATTCATCACGCAAGTAGATTATTATCTCTTGTGCTTGAATCGTCCTAGCTGCGACGAGTGCTCCATCGATAACTCCGTGAGGATCGTTTTCCAGTATATGACGATCCTTGAATGTACCTAGCTCGCCTTCGCTAGCATTCACAATAACCACAGGCGTGTCGTCCTTCTCGAGGATTGAGTGCCATTTTCGATGTACGGGGAAGTTACCTCCTGATCTTCCTATCTCGGCGACTTTCTCCAAGGAGTCGATAACATCACCCGCATCAGTATCTCCGTTATGGAGCGAAGTTAGGTATTGGTACCCACCTGCTTTACGATAGTCATCCAAGTTTCTCGCACTAGTCCCAACCGGCGCTTCTTTGGCATCGGTGGTAGCGTTACGCGATCCAAGGCGGTCGCATTGCCCTCGGCACGCCTGACTGAAATCCGATCTAAATTGTGACGCTGCGTTCCGTCGGCTGTTTCCACTATGCGGCTGACTCAACGCACAAACTAAGTCACCACAAGCGTCGATATGTTCTCTTACACTTGGCCCTTGTTCGCGAAGTGCCGGATAGAAGCTCGCAAGCTCATACAGCTTGACTCTGGGAAGTTTCGCTTTATCGGCTACCCAATTCAAGACTCTGTAATCAATCCGCCCCAAACGATCGCGAAGAACCAGCAAAAGTTCAAGAGTATCTAACTCCGGAGAATATTTCCCGAGAGCATCCTCTATGAGCTGGTCAATAAACTCATCGCTATCCTTCATCAAAGATTTCTCGCTAGTTACAGGCAACGTGTTGCTCCTGAATTTCAGACCCGGCTCACGGGAAACATTTGCCACTCATCTCCAATTAGCTGATTGCTACGGCAACAAGCCAGTAAACTACGGACCACTTGATATTAAAATTCCACTTCGTTCATCGCCTAAGTCACAATCTGTATAGATCGCATTCTGCGGCCATCATGATATGGAGATATTGATCTTCAAAAATCAGGTGAAGCTATGGTTGGCATTTTCGATATCTATTTAGGTCTAGTGACAACCGATACCGCCATTCGGTTCAAGTCTTGTTCAGCGCCTCACTTATCGGCGTATTGATCGCGCCATCGGGGCGCTGACCCGACAAGCATTGCTTAACGCTCTTCGCAGCTTCTCGGGCAATATCCAGACGGACACTGTTCACTGCCGAGCCGATGTGAGGGGTCAACACGGTTTTCTCGGAATTGATTAGACGGGCGCCAACTCCAGCAGGACGATCTGTTCGCGCCCAATCTTCACATTCAAACGTATCTGCAGCATAACCACAGAGTTCACCCGCCTCTAAAGCTTCAGCGACTGCGTTCTCATCTACGAGCGAACCCCTCGCCGGATTTATAAGGTAACAATCTCGTTGCAGGTCAGCGAGAAAATGAGCGTCTACGATATGAAAGGTGTCATCGTTTAGTGGGAGCGCGAGAACGAGAAAATGACTTTTCTTTCGCAGTTCTTCCATCGACACTCGCTGGAGGCGCAGTTCGTCTTCTTCATCAGGCGTCAATCTTTGTTTGTCAAAGTACAATAATTGGCATCGAAATCCTGATAAACGGCGCGCGATCGCCTTGCCCACAGCTCCAGCGCCGACCAGCCCAACAGTGCTTCCATCCAAAGATCTGCCATAATAACGGGGCCGCCAACCGGCATAATTGCCACTCCTGACATGAGCGGCACCCGGCAACATGTTTCGACCCACACTAATCATCAGGCCCACTGCCAGCTCCGCTGTTGGCGCAGTAAGCAAATCTGGCACGATTGAGAGCCAAACACCATGCCGCGTACAGGCTGCCACGTCGAAATTGTCGTAACCTTTTAGTGCGCAGGCAATGATCTTTAGGTTCGGGCAAGAAAGTACAAAGCCTTCATCTATCGCTTCTGGCATGAATGCGACTAGGGCATCTGCGTCCTTGCAACGATCAATCAACTTTTCTCGCGGCCAAGGCTCGCGTGTCTCGTTGCTGATAATCTGACCATATGGTCGCAATTCACGTAGAACATCCTCGTGAACCCAGTTGGCGACGACAATCTTGTACCCCCCGGATCCCGGCACCTCATTTCTAATCTCGTTCAAAGCAGCCTCTTAGACGTCCGTTTTCCACACCAAAATTAATATCACTATATCGTATCGTTATCGTACTTCCATTGCAATTAAGAATTTATGACATTTATTTGTTTTCCGGCATTGTCACGTTAACGGCCCGGGCATTGTCACCTTAACGGGCTATTCTAGGCACGTGTTAGGTTGGCAAGATGAAACCTATCTCTTGCGCGCGGCATCGTTTCCCGCCAGTCATCATCCAGCACGCCATTTGGCTCTATTTTCGATTCACGTTGAGCTATCGGGATGTCGAAGACTTGTTGGCGGAGCAAGGTATCGACGTCTCTTACGAGACGATCCGCCGTTGGGCAAAGAAGTTCGGCCGCCAGTATGCGAAACGGCTTCGGAAGATACGCACTAAGCCAAGCTCGACATGGTATATAGATGAAGTCTTTCTAAAGATTGGCGGGAAACAGATGTATCTCTGGCGGGGCATCGATGATGAGGGGAGGTGTTGGAGATTCTTCTACAGGCCAAACGAGACAAACGCGCAGCGGCCAAGTTTCTAAGCAAAACTATCAAACGGACTACTTCAGTTCAAAAGGTCATTGTGACCTGCCCCTGACCGGGGTTCATTGCCAAGCCTCCAAGGGAATGGCTCAACAGGGTCGGCATCAGGCCCATCCAGATCTATCCGGGCAGTCCGTGGGAGAACGGTTACAATGAACGGTTCAACAGCACGCTGCGGCACGAGGTGCTCAATACAGAATGGTTCCACACAACAAAACAGGCACAGACAGCCATCAATATCTGGCTTCGACAATACAACCGGATCAGGCCACACCACGCCCTCAACATGAGGCCGCTCGTACCAGAAACCTTATTGGAGAAAACGCAACTTACTGGCCCAGAACATTGGGGCTAGTCACCTAAACAGCGCCCTGATCTGTGAACCGGCATGCAATTTTGACCCCCGTTTAGGGGAAATCGGCGTCCAAAAGTGACCCCCCTGATAATTGAGTTCAGAA
>MDTB01089272.1_pt1 | contig 17500 bp, 19 predicted proteins | sample 811161 | NCBI WGS metagenome assembly MDTB01 (sample SAMN05326650, study PRJNA326480) | marine metagenome | isolation source: seawater | place: Mediterranean Sea | collected 2009
CAAGCTTTTTATAATCCAGAAAAAGTATTAAGGGAACTTTTAAGAATTGGTAAATCGGTGATTATTTCTATTCCAAATTTTGGATACTGGAAAGTAAGAACAAAACTTTTATTTTTTGGTGAAATGCCAGTAACTAAAACTTTACCAAATACTTGGTATAACACACCTAATCTTCACATGTGTACAATAAAAGATCTTTTTAATTTTTGTGATGAAAAAAAAATAAGTATTAAAAAAGTTATTGGAGTAAATGAGGATCAGACCTCCCTAATCAAAAGAAATAATTTAGAAATTAAAAACCTTTTTTCAAAATTAGGAATATTTTTAATTGGATAAAATGAAAATAGAAATAATTAAGTGTTTAAATGATAATTATAGTTATTTGATATTTGAAGAAAGATCTAACACAGTTTCAATAATTGATCCATCTGAGTTCACGCCTTGCGATAAAGTAATTCAAAAGTATAAAAAATTAGATTATATACTTAATACTCATCATCATGCTGACCATGTTGACGGGAATATTGAACTCAAAAAAAAATACAATTCAAAAATTATGGGATTTGAAGATGACAAAGATCGTATTCCTGGAATTGATATTTTGTTAAAAAATGACCAAAATCAAAAAATTGGAAATCTGGATTTTAAAACTATATTTATTCCAGGTCATACAAAAGGACATGTGGCTTTTTACTTTAAAAATGAAAAAATCGTATTTACTGGTGATACTTTATTTTCTTTAGGATGCGGTAGAGTATTTGAAGGGACGAATTTAGATATGTTTAACTCATTAAACAAACTTAAAATTCTTCCTTCAGAAACAAAAGTTTATTGTGGGCATGAATATACAAAATCAAATTTAAATTTTTGTTTAAAATATGATCTAAATAATTCAGTATTAAAGAAAAAATCGATTGAAATTAATTCAAAAATAAAAAATGGTCTTCCAACTATCCCAACCACTATTGGTGAAGAGTTAAAAACTAATATCTTTTTAAGGTATGATGACAATGATATTAAACAGGTATTAAATCTGAAGGACTCCTCCCATGAAGAAGTTTTTTCCAAATTACGAGATTTAAAGGACGTATTTTAACCTCAATATTCTTGACTTGATATAATTGAAGGCTATATTGCGTGGAAACTAAAAAAAGAAAGTTTATGTTATTTGCAATAATTGAAACAGGTGGAAAACAATACAAGGTCTCTACTAGTAAAATCTTAGAAGTAGAGAAACTTGATGCTAAAAAAGGTGAAACAATTAAATTTACAAATGTTTTACTTTTAAATGATGATAAGAGCACCGAGATAGGAAATCCTAGTATTGAAGATGCTGCAGTTGAAGCGAAACTTCTGGATAATGTGAAAGACAGAACAATATTGGTATTCCACAAAAGACGAAGAAAAAACTCAAGAAAAAAAAATGGACATAGACAGCAACATTCAAAAATACAAATTACAAAAATTTTAGCTAAGGGTGGAAAAATTATTGATGAAGCTAAAATAATTGAAAAAAAGAAAGTTGTAAAAGAAACAAAAAAAAATATAAAAAAGACGGAAAAAAAATAGGAAATTAAATGGCAACAAAAAAAGCAGGTGGATCATCACGAAATGGACGAGATAGTAAAGGGCGAAGACTTGGAGTTAAAAGATACGGTGATCAACTAGTAATACCAGGAAATATTATTGTGAGACAAAGAGGGACTAAAATTCATCCAGGAAATAACGTCGGAATGGGAAAAGATCATTCAATTTATTCTTTAATTAAAGGTAAAGTAAAATTTAAAAAATCAAAACTTAACAGAACTTTTGTTTCTGTAATCCCCAGCTAGAAATATAAATAACTTAGATTATTTATATCAATACAATGAAATTTTTAGATCAAGCAAAAATTAATTTAAAGGCCGGAAATGGTGGCTCAGGTTCAGCAAGTTTTAGAAGGGAAAAGTATGTTGAATTTGGGGGACCTGACGGGGGAGATGGTGGTGATGGAGGTTCAATTTTATTTGAAGCCGAGAGAAATTTAAATACTCTAATCGATTATAGATACTCTCAACATTTTAAAGCTGAAAATGGGAAACCCGGTAGTAAAAAAAACAAAACTGGAGCAAATGGAAAAGATTTAGTTTTAAAAGTACCAATTGGAACTCAAATCTATGAGGAGGACAATAATACAATAATTTATGATTTTAAAAAAAATAATGAAAAATACTTAGTAGCTTCAGGTGGTAAAGGTGGTTTAGGTAATGTAAGATTTAAAAGTTCAACCAATAGAGCACCAAGAAAAAAAACTAATGGAAAAAACGGTGAAGAGTTTTGGATTTGGCTTCAATTAAAAATAATTGCAGATATCGGGATAATAGGTTTGCCGAATGCAGGTAAATCAAGTTTACTTGCTTCTTTAACAAGAGCAAAACCTAAGATTGCTAATTATCCATTTACAACAATAAATCCAAATCTAGGAGTTACATATTACAATAACAAAGAAGTTACTTTAGCAGATATACCTGGGTTAGTTGAGGGGGCTCATAAAGGTATTGGTCTGGGTGATAAATTTTTAAGACACATTGAAAGATGTAAAATATTACTACATTTAATCGATGTGACAGAAAATAATTTAGTTGAAAATTATCAAAAAATTAGATCTGAACTTAAAAGTTACGACTTGTTATTATCTAAAAAAAAAGAAATCATTTACTTTAATAAGTCAGACCTTGTTGAAAAAAAAATTCTTAAAGAAAAACTTGATATTTTTAGTAGTAAAATTAAAAAAAAATATAAAATTATTTCAGTATTTAAAAAGGATGATATACAAACTATAAAGAAAGTGCTTGTTACAAATATTAATAAATAAATTTTTAAAATGGTTGCAAAGCTATCTACTATAAAAAGAAAGATTAAAAATGGTGAAAAATTAGGGTTCTCAGAAAGAGCTCGAGCTGTAAACAAAGGACTGCTGCCAAGTAAAGCAAAAAAAAAGAAAAATGTTAATAGATAATTCAAAAAAAATAGTTATTAAACTAGGGTCAACTACTGTAATAGATAAAAAAGGAGATTTTAAAAAAGCCTGGGTAAATAGTTTAATTAACGACATTAAAAGATATAAAAAAGATAGAGATATAGTAATTGTTTCCTCTGGTGCTATTGCTCTTGGTCAAAGTTTTTTAAAAATAAAAACAAAAAAAATTAAGCTTGAGATGAGCCAAGCTATAGCTTCAATCGGACAAATACACTTAGCTGAAGAGTTTCAAAAAATATTTCAAAAAAATAATTTTAAAGTTGGACAAATTTTAATTTCTCCTGATGATACTGAGCAAAGAAGAAGGGCTCTAAATGTTAAAAGAACATTTGATAATTTATTTAAATTAAAAGCTATACCTATTGTTAATGAAAATGATACTACTGCCACATCTGAAATTAAATATGGTGACAATGACAGACTAGCAGCAAGAGTTGCTCAGATTATAGGAGCTGATACACTAATAATCTTTTCAGATGTTGATGGTCTTTATGACAAAGGTAATAAAAAAAAGTTAATTAAAGAAGTTAAAAATTTAAACAGCAATATTTATAAATTAGCTGACAAAAAAACTACAAATTACGGTTCTGGTGGAATGATTACAAAACTTGAAGCCGCAAGCATTTGTATGAACGCTGGTTGTCATATGTTTATAGGTAACGGAAATAGAAAAAACCCAATTAAGTATATGGTGGAAAAAAAAATATTTACTAAATTTATACCTAAAATATCTACAATGGCAGCGAGAAAAAAATGGATAGTAAGCTCATTGAATTCTCATGGCACTATCTTCATAGATAAAGGGGCAGCTAATGCACTTAAAAATGGAAAAAGTTTGTTAGCCGCAGGTATAAAAACAATTAATGGTAAATTTGATAAAGGTGAAAATATTTTAATAGCGGATCTAGATAACAATAAACTTGCTAGAGGTCTAGCATCTTTTTCTTCTGATGAGATAGGAAAAATTAAAGGTAGACAAAGTGATGAAATAGAAAGAATACTAGGATATTCTAGTAAATCCGAAGTTGTTCATAAAGATGATATAGTGAAACTATAATATGAAAAATATTTTAATAATCGGACAAAAATCAAAACTTGCATTTGAAAACTTAAAGAAAATAAATCACAAAAGAATTAATAAAACTCTTGAAGACTATATAAAACTTATCTCTTTAAACAAAAAAAGAATTATTAGAGAAAATGCGAAAGATATAAAAAATTTAAAAAGACACAATGTATTAGATAGACTAATTTTAAATGAAAAAAAAATTGATAGTATAATAAATTCTATTAATGAAATTAAAAAATTTCCAAATCCTATTGGTAAAAAATTGGATAGTTGGACAGGAAAAAATAAACTAAATATAAAGAGAGTAACTACTCCAATTGGAGTAATTGGTATTATATATGAGAGCAGACCAAATGTAACTGCAGATGTTGCGGCTTTGTGCCTTAAATCAAGCAATTGTGCGATTCTAAGAGGAGGAAGTGAAGCTTTTTACTCAAATAAAATTCTTTCAGACTTATTTAGACAATCTTTAAAAAAAAATAAAATTAATCAAAATTGTATTCAGTTTATAAAGGATAAAAATAGAAAGATTGTAGATTTTTTACTATCTAAAATGAGTAATTATATAGACGTTATAGTTCCTAGAGGTGGAAAAGGATTAGTTGCTAAAGTTCAAAAATATTCAAATATTCATGTAATTGGTCACTTAGAAGGCCTTTGTCATGTTTATTTAGATAAGGAAAGTAATCTAAGTAATGCAATTAAAGTAATATTAAATGCAAAAATGAGAAGAACCAGTATTTGTGGTGCTTTAGAAACGCTTTTAATAAATGAAAAGATTTTAAAAACAAAAGGCGTTAAAGTAATCAACTCACTTATCAATAATGGTTGTGAAGTTGTAGTTGATAAGAAAATTAATAAATTTTTTAATAATACTTTAAAATTAGCAAAAGATTTAGATTGGAAAACAGAATATCTTGATGCTAAATTATCAATTAAGAGTGTTAGAGATGTTAAAGAAGCAGTCTCTCACATTCTTAAGTATGGAACGATGCACACAGATTGCATAATATCTAATAATAAAAAAAATACCTCATATTTTCTTAATAATGTTAATAGTGCGATAGCAATGCATAACGTATCTACTCAATTTGCTGACGGAGGAGAATTCGGATTTGGAGGAGAAATTGGTATTTCAACAAATAAACTTCCACCACGTGGACCTGTGGGCCTTAATCAATTAACATCCTATAAATATATAGTAAGAGGCAATAGTCTTATAAGACCATAAAATAAATGGCAAAAAATAATTTTGAAAATATTGGTATTCTTGGAGGAAGTTTTGATCCACCTCATAAAGGACACTTATTTATCAGTAAAAAAAGTATAAAACTTTTAAAATTAAAAAAAATAATATGGGCCATTACAACAAAAAATCCATTAAAAAAAAATCCTTTGTTTTCTTTAAGCTTGAGAAAAAAACTTTGTCGTAAAATGATAAACAGACATAAAAATATACATCTTAAACATTACGAAACAAAATTAAAATCAAGAACTACTATTGCTTTAATAAAATTTTTAAAAAAACGTAAAAATTATAATATTTTTTTTATTATTGGATCAGACAATCTTATCAATTTTCATAAATGGGAAAATTATGGGAAAATATTAAAAATGAGTAATTTAGTAGTTTTTTCCAGAAAAGGATTTGACACAAAAGCAAAAAAATCTGTTATAATGAGACATCTGAAAAAAAAAAATATTAAATTTTTTAAAAATTTGAAGATTGACGTGTCTTCTACTAAATTAAGAAGTAAAATAATTAATGGAAGTTAAAAAAATTAAAAAGGTAATCGAAAATAGTCTTAATAAAAATAAAGCTAACAACGTAGTTACTATTGATCTTAAAAAAAAGTCTTTTATAGCAGATTATATGATTGTTGCATCCGGGACTTCTTCTAGACATTTACAATCATTATCTGAAAATCTTTTAATAGAACTGAAAAAATACGGATTAGATAACTGTAAGATTGAAGGCTATGATAGCAACGATTGGAAACTTGTTGATGCCATAGATATAATTGTTCATTTATTTCACCCAGAAAAAAGATCATTTTATGATCTCGAAAAAATGTGGTCAGAAGATTTACCTAAAGAAAAGGCATTGATATGAAAAAGTTTTTTTTAAATGTTTTTTATATTACTTTAATTTTATTAAGTACTAACGCCTACTCTAATACTAAATCTGATAAATTATACGAAAAAATAGATTTATTTGGAGAAGTACTTGAAAAAATAAAACAAGAGTATGTAGATGATATAGATCAAGCTGATGTTATGGAATCAGCTATTAATGGTGTATTGCAATCATTAGATCCTTATTCCGCTTATATGTCTCCTGAACTTTTTAGAAGTATGCAAACTGAGTCCAAAGGTGAATTTGGAGGTTTAGGAATTGAAATTGGTATGGAAGCAGGTGTTGTTAAAGTCATAGCTCCGATAGCCGACACTCCTGCTGAAAAAGCTGGAATTAAATCTGGAGATTATATTGTAAGAATAAATAACGAGCAGGTTCAAGGTAAAACTTTAATGGAAGCAGTTAAATTAATGCGAGGACCTGTAGGTTCGAGTATTACACTTACTATAAGAAGAAAAGAGGTGAAAAAAGCATTAACTTTTAAAATAGAAAGACAAATAATTGAGGTTAAGTCAGTGGAGTCAGATATTTTAGGAGATCAGAAGAATATTGGATATGTAAAATTAAAATCCTTTAATGAAAATAGTGAAAGGCAATTTATTCAAAAAATTAAAAGTTATGAAAAACAAAAATTAATTGGTTATATAATTGATTTAAGAAATAATCCAGGTGGTTTACTAAATCAAGCAGTTGCTATTACAGACTTTTTTTTAGAGAAAGGAGAGATAGTATCAACAAAAGGAAGGAGAATAAGTGAAACAAGAAAGTTTTTTGCTAGAGCAGGAGATGGAATAAAGGGCAAACCTATAATTGTATTAATTAATAATGGCTCAGCATCAGCCTCAGAAATATTTGCTGGAGCTCTTAAAGATCATAAGCGAGCAATTATACTTGGAGAAAGTTCTTATGGAAAAGGATCAGTTCAATCAATTATTCCTTTAAAGAATGGAGGTGGCATAAGACTGACGATTTCAAAATATTATTTACCCTCCGGTAAATCAATTTCTGAAGTTGGCGTTTCTCCTGACATAGTCATCGAAGAACAAAAGCAATTTGAATTGAACTCTGATAAAGATAACCAATTAAATTATGCTGTTAAACTTTTTCAATCCTAAAATATGGTAAATAGACTGCCTATGAGACAGGGCGTTGGTGTAATTGTGTTAAATCAAAATAATAAAGTTTTTGTCGCTAAAAGAAAAGATAATCCTATAGATAAATGGCAAATGCCTCAAGGAGGGATAAATCTTAACGAAACACCATTCAATGCAATGAAAAGAGAATTGGAGGAAGAAACAAGTATTACAAAAATAAAAGTTTTAAAAGAAATAAGTTATTGGCTTGAGTATGAGCTCCCACCAAATTTATTAGGAAAGATTTGGAAAGGTAGATTTAGAGGTCAAAAACAAAAATGGTTCATAGTAAAATTTGTTGGAATTGACAGTGAAATAAATTTAAATACTAAGTATCCTGAATTCATCGAATGGAAGTGGATAGATTATAATTTGCTACCAGAGGTAATTGTTGATTTCAAAAAAGAAGTTTATAAGAAATTAAAAATTGAAATAAAAAACTTTATTAATTGATTTGATTTAGTGTATCTATTTTATAATTCAAAATATATTTTTGTTTGTCAGAAATTTTATTGTTTAGAATTTGTTTTTTAGCATTACTAATCATAATATTTTTTTGGTCACTTTTTAAATTTTTAAGGTTTTGAGCTGTCGTTGATAATATTAAAAGATTATTATCGGTAAATTCCACTGTTCCATCTTCAGCGTAAAACCTTTCATCTTTTCCTATTTCTATCAACCCTGGTCTTAAAAAAGTTATTAAAGGTATATGATCGTTTAAAATTGTAACTTCCCCTTCGAAGCAAGGCAATATTGCTTCATCAGATTTACCAGAATAAATAATTTTATCTGGGCTAATTATTTCAATTTTAAATTCTTTTGACATTAGGACTTGGAGTCTTTTTCTAATTTTTCTGCTTTTTCTACTACTTCTTCAATGGATCCTACCATGTAAAAAGCGGCCTCTGGTAAATGATCGTACTCCCCTTTACATATTGAATCAAAGCCCTTAATAGTAGATTCTAAATCAACTAATTTTCCCGGAGATCCAGTAAAAACTTCAGCCACGAAGAATGGTTGAGATAAGAATCTCTGTATTTTTCTTGCGCGTGCTACTGTAAGTTTGTCCTCTTCCGAAAGTTCGTCCATCCCTAAAATTGCAATGATATCTTGAAGAGATTTATATGCTTGCAATATTCTTTGAACTTCTCTAGCAACTCTGTAGTGTTCATCACCAACAACTCTAGGATCTAATATTCTAGATGTGGAGTCTAGTGGATCTACCGCCGGATAAATACCTAATTCTGCTATCTGCCTAGATAGCACTGTAGTTGCATCTAAATGTGAAAAAGATGTTGCTGGAGCAGGATCAGTAAGGTCATCTGCTGGAACATATATAGCTTGAACAGATGTTATAGATCCTTTTCCAGTAGATGTAATTCTCTCTTGTAAGTTTCCCATATCAGTTGCTAAAGTTGGTTGATATCCCACTGCTGAAGGAATTCTTCCTAACAAAGCGGACACTTCAGAGCCTGCTTGTGTGAATCTAAATATATTATCGACAAAAAATAATACGTCTTGTCCCTCTTGATCTCTAAAATACTCTGCAACTGTCAAGCCTGTTAGTGCTACTCTAGCTCTTGCACCAGGAGGTTCGTTCATTTGCCCATAAACTAATGCAGCTTTTGATCCTTTTCCTTCTTTCTTAATAACGCCTGACTCAATCATTTCATGATAAAGATCATTACCTTCTCTAGTTCTTTCGCCTACTCCTGCAAATACAGAGAAGCCTCCATGAGCTTTTGCAATATTATTTATTAATTCCATAATAGTTACAGTCTTTCCAACTCCTGCACCACCAAATAGTCCAATCTTTCCTCCCTTTGCATATGGAGCTAGTAAATCTATTACTTTTATGCCTGTAACAAGTATTTCAGTTTCTGTAGACTGGTCTGTAAATTTTGGCGAAGGTCTATGTATAGGCCATTTTTCTTTTGTCTTAACATCGCCCTTCTCATCTATTGGTTGACCAATAACATTTATTATTCTTCCTAAAGTCTCTGGACCAACTGGCACACTTATCGGAGCATTAGTATTTACAACTTTATCTCCTCTCTTAAGTCCCTCCGTTGAGTCCATCGCTATAGTTCTTACGCTATTTTCTCCTAGGTGCTGAGCAACTTCTAAAATTAATTTATTACCACCATTATTGGTTTCTAATGCTGTGTAAATTTCTGGCAATTCATCTTTAAACTTTACATCAACTACTGCGCCAATTAATTGTGTTATGATACCTTCGTTATTCATTACAAACTTTCAGCTCCCGAAATAATTTCTATTAACTCTTTCGTTATTGATGCTTGTCTACTTCTATTGTAATTTATTGTCAGTTTATCAACTAAATCTCCAGCATTTCTGGTAGCATTATCCATAGCTGTCATTCTTGATCCTTGCTCACTTGCGGCATTTTCTAAAAAGGCTTTGAAAATTTGAACTGAAACATTTTTTGGTAATAGGTCCTCCAATATTTCATCTTCGTCCGGTTCAAATTCATAAGAAATTAATTCTTTTTTAGCTTCGTCATCATTTTTAATATAAGTCGGAATTATTTGTTCTGCTTGTGGAATTTGAGTTATTACATTTTTAAAATTATTATAAAATATAAAACACTTATCAAATTGTTCTTGTTCATATAGTTCAATTACTTTTTTGCCAATATCATTAGCCTCAATAAAGGAAATTTGTTTTTTTTCTTTAAAACTTTTTTTATCAATTATATAATCACCAAATTCTGTTTTGATTTGATCGTGTCCTTTAGTTCCTACTGTGATTATTTTCAATTTTTTTCCCTCTTTTAAAATATTCCTAAAATGGCTTTTAGCTAACTTACAAATGTTAGAATTAAATCCACCGCATAATCCTCTATCAGCAGTTATAACCACGCATAGATAAATTTTATCTTGTCCGTTTCCTGTTAATAATTTAGGAGCATTAGTCCCATCGGAAATTGATTTTGTTAGATTCAAAATAATATTTTGTAGCTTTTCGCTATAGGGTCTTCCTTTTTCTGCATTCTCTTGAGCTTTTTTTAGTTTGGCTGCAGCAACCATCTTCATCGCCTTAGTAATTTTTTGTGTCGATTTAACACTTTTGATCCTTTTTTTCAAATCGTCTAGGCTAGGCATTATTTACTTTCTTTCTTTGAGTTTCTATCATTTCAATTAATTTGTTTTTTGTTTCATCCTCTAGCTTTCCTGAAGAATTAATACTCTCTAAAATTTCAGGACTATCGTTTCTAATTTTTTCTAGTAAATCTGTCTCAAAATTTTTAATTTTATTTAATCCAATATCATCAAGATAACCATTTACTCCTGTAAAAATAGAAACTACTTGTTCTGCAACTGTTAAGGGTGAATACTGATTTTGTTTAAGTAATTCGGTTAATTTTGATCCTCTATTTAAAAGCTTTTGAGTAGAAACATCTAGGTCTGATCCAAATTGTGCAAAAGCAGCCATCTCACGGTATTGTGCAAGTTCAAGCTTGATAGAGCCTGCAACCTTTTTCATAGCTTTTGTTTGAGCAGCAGAGCCTACTCTTGATACAGAAAGGCCAACGTTAACAGCTGGTCTGATTCCTTGATTAAATAATTCAGTTTCCAAAAATATTTGTCCATCAGTTATTGAAATAACATTTGTCGGTATATAAGCAGATACATCACCAGCCTGGGTTTCAATAATTGGGAGAGCTGTCAAAGAACCTCCTCCATTTTTTTCATTTAGCTTAGCGGCTCTTTCTAAAAGTCTACTGTGTAAATAAAAAACATCACCAGGATAAGCTTCTCTTCCTGGTGGTCTCCTAAGCAATAATGACATTTGACGATAAGCAACAGCTTGTTTTGAGAGATCATCATAAATTATGAGAGCATGCATCCCATTATCCCTAAAATATTCTCCAATGGTGCATCCAGTATAAGGTGCTAAAAATTGTAATGGAGCAGAGTCAGAAGCAGTTGCTGATACTACTGTAGTATATTTCATTGCACCTGCATCTTCTAAAGTTTTGACAATCTGGGCTACTGTAGATCTTTTTTGACCTATCGCTACATAAACACAGTAAAGTTTTTTCTTTTCATCACTAGAATCATTTATTGCTTTTTGATTTATTATTGTGTCTACGGCAACTGCAGTCTTTCCAGTTTGTCTATCCCCAATTATGAGTTCTCTTTGTCCCCTTCCAATAGGGATCAAAGTATCTATTGCTTTAAGACCTGTTTGCATTGGTTCATTTACTGATTGACGAGGTATGATGCCTGGAGCTTTGACCTCGACTCTTTTTCTCGAAATTTTTTGAGATAAATTTCCTTTGCCATCTATTGGAACTCCTAAACCATCTACAACTCTGCCAAGCAATTCTTTGCCTACAGGAACATCTACTATTGAATTAGTACGTTTGACAGTATCACCCTCTTTAATTTGTCTATCATCTCCAAAAATCACTATACCGACGTTATCACTCTCTAAGTTAAGAGCCATTCCTTTAGAACCATCATTAAATTCTACCATTTCTCCTGCTTGAACATTATCCAAACCATAAACCCTTGCAATACCATCTCCTACAGTTAATACTTTTCCAACTTCAGAGACTTCAGCTTTTTCTCCAAAATTTTTTATTTGTTCTTTTAGTAATTTTGTAATTTCAGAAGGATTTATTTCCATTTTAATTTTCAATCATTGATTGCTTTATTCTTTTAAGTTTATTACTCACAGATGTATCTATCAATAAACTTCCTACTTGAATTTTCACTCCACTTATTAGGCTTTTGTCTGTTTTATATAAAAAATCTATATTTGAGTTAATAGCTTTTGAAATTTCTTGATTAATAGTTTTTCTGTCATTTTGCGAAAGATCTTTTGAAGAAGTGAGTATAGCACTTATTTTTCCCTTTCTTTTAGAACTTAGTTTAATATAATTTTCTAAGATTTTATCTAAGAAAAATATTCTTCTCTTGTTAATTAAAAGTTGTAGAAAATTACTAAAAGTTTTATTTAATTTCATAATTTTAGATATCTCATCAAAGATTTTGTTTTGAACTTCTAATTGATAAGTTGGATTTTTTAAAAAATTATTAAATTCCAAGTTTTTTTTACACAAATCTAAAAAAAATAATGCAATATTTTCAATATTATCTACTTCTGAGTTTTCATCAGATAGCTCAAACAAAGCTAAAGCGTAACGCTCTGAGGTCTCATTTGAAAATGTCTTTGTTGCACTCAATTTCTATCCTGTTTAAGAATTACTTTAGAAATAAATGGTCCTAGCACAGCTTAATACCCCCTTCAAGATGATATATTAAATTATGTGAAATTAATTGGATCAACATCAACTGTGAGTTTAATTTTAGTTGATAATTTAAGCTTTTCTAAAACATTTGCTAGAGGTTTTTGGCACATATTATTGCTTTCAGAACGTATTAATAATCTAGTTCTAAACATTTTCTTTTTCTTAAAAATAGGCGAGTCAACTGGGCCAAGAATTTGAATACGATTTAATTGATGAATTTTTTTCTTAATTTCAACAGCTCCTTGATAGCTATTTTCTCTAGTTTTAGAGGAAATGATTAGAGAAATTAATCTATAATATGGAGGCAAATTATTTTGTTTCCTTATTTTTAACTCTTCTAAAAGAAAATTTTCAGTTTTATTTCCTAAAATATTTTTTAATACTTCATTGTTAGGATTTATTGTTTGATAAATAACAATCGAGTCTTTTGAAAATCTACCAGCTCTTCCACTTAGCTGACTATAAAGTTGTATATTTTTTTCTGTAGTTCTTAGATCATAACCTTTACCAGTAAAGTCTGCATCAACGACTACTATACAATTTAACTTTGGAAAATTAAAACCTTTTGAAATCATTTGTGTTCCAACCAAAATATCTATTTTTTCTTCACTAATCTCTTTTATTAAATTTTCAGATTGGTTTTTTTTATTAAGGTAGTCACTCGAGAATATTTTGACGACTTTATTTGGAAAAATACTTTTTAGTTCCTCAAAAACTTTTTCGACACCAGGACCATACATAGAAAAATTACATAATAAATTTTTAACTTTACATTGTTTTTTTTTAATACTTTGATATCCGCAATGATGGCAAATAATTTTGTCTAATATTTTATGATATGTCAAATAAATTGAGCAATTAGGGCAAACGTGCCTATAACCACACTTTTTACAAATTAAAAATGGGGCATATCCTCTTCGATTCAAAAAGAAAAGTATTTGATTATTTTTATTTAAATATGTTTCGACAATTTTTATTGTTTCGTCAGATATAGACTTATTATTAAGATTTTCTAAGTTCAAATTTATTACTTTTGTTTTTGGTAAAGGAAAATTTTTAAATCTATTTTTTAACTCAGTTTTTTTATATTTTTTAATTTGAATGTTGTTATAAGTTTCCAGAGAAGGAATTGAAGTAATTAAGTGTATTGGAATATTTTCAATAGATGCTCTAGAAATTGCCATGTCCCTTGCATTATATATTACGTTATCCTCTTGTTTATAAGAAGCGTCATGTTCCTCATCTACAATTATTAATCCTAAATTTTTAAATGGCAAAAATAAAGAGGATCGAGCACCCAAAACAATTTTAATTTTATTTTTCGCAACTGAAAGCCAAATATCTTTTTTTTTATTTATGCTTATTTTTGAATGCCAAATTGCTGGTTCATAACCAAAAAATAACTTAAATCTATTTTTAAATTGAGTTGTTAAAAATATTTCAGGTATTAATATTAAAGCTTGTTTGTTTTGTTGAATTAATTTTCTTATTCTTTCAAAGTATACCATTGTTTTTCCTGAACCAGTAATTCCTTGCAAAACTGAAACATTAAATTGATTTCCTAAACTTGTAAGATTATTTAAAGCGTTTTTTTGTTCTGTGTTTAAAATATATTCTGTTGTTTCGAAATTATTATTAAATTTTTTTTTTTTCTTTATTTCATCAAAATTTTTTAAATTTCCAAGACACATTTTTAGTATCATTCCTTTGGGAACAATATTATAAATAGAAAACCAATTCACAAATTTTATTATTTTTTTACTTAATTTTACCTTGGTAATTTTTTTTTCTATTTGTTTATATTTAATATTTTTTTTTGTATTTTTTACTTTATCCCAAACAACTCCTATTTCTTTCTTATTGCCAAAGGGAACGACTACAATGTCTCCTTGATTGAGATTTTTAATTTTTTTAAATTTATTAATATAAGTGAAGGGATGATTAAAAATTTTTGGCAGTAGAACGGGGACTTCCATAAATGAATTTTATTTTATTTTTTAAAAATTAAAAATGAATTGGTCTTTTATCAACAGCTAATGCAGCTTCCTTAATGGCTTCTGTGTGTGTTGGATGAGCATGGCACGTCCTTGCTATATCTTCTGAACTTGCGCCAAATTCCATTGCCAAGGCCATTTCTGCAATCATATCTCCACAATGCGGACCTATTATATGTACCCCTAATACACGATCGGATTTACTATCAGCTAAAATTTTTACAAATCCATCTGTCTCATTATTAACTTTAGCTCTTGAGTTAGCTAAAAAAGGGAATTTACCAACTTTATAAGATATTCCATCTTTTTTTAGTTGTTCCTCTGATTTACCAACATAAGCAACTTCTGGAGAGGTATAAATAACTCCAGGTATAACATCGTAATTTACATGCCCAGATTGACCTGCTAACAACTCAGCGACTGCTATACCTTCCTCTTCAGCTTTGTGTGCTAACATGGGGCCATCAATTACGTCTCCAATAGCATAAATATTTTGTAAATCTGTTTGAAATTTTTTGTTAACTTTAATTCTACCTTTTTCATCTTTTTTAACTCCAATTTTATTTAAATTAAGACCTTCAGTATAAGGTTTCCTTCCAACAGCAATTAAAGTTTTGCTAGCTAAAATTATATCTGAAGTATTTTTTTCATTACTTTGATATTCTATTTTTACTTCTGAACCAAGATCTTTTATAGATAAAACCTTCGAGTTTAATTTAAATTTTATTCCTTGTTTGACTAATATTTTTTGAAATTCATTTGATACTTCTCGATCCATTCCTGGAGTTATGAAAGGTAGGTTTTCAATTACGGTTACTTCTGCTCCCAACCTTTTCCAAACAGAACCCATTTCTAAACCAATGTAGCCACCTCCGATTACTACTAATGATTTTGGCACTGCACTGAGAGAGAGGGCGGCTGTTGAAGAAATTATATTTTTTTCATCAATCTTCACTCCAGGAATTGAAGCAGCTGAAGACCCTGTGGCTATAACAATATTTTTAGTATTATATGATGTTTTTTTCCCTTGATCATAAACCACTACATTTGTTGGTGAAAATATTACGCCTTTTCCTTTTAAATAACTGACTTTATTTTTTTTAAATAAAAATTCTACACCTTTAGTTAAAACTTGGACAGACTTATTCTTGTTACTCATCATCTTTTCTACATTTAATTTTACGTCAGACACTTCTATGCCTTGATTAAAAAAGTTTTTTTTAGCTTTATGAAAATTTTCTGAAAGGTTTAGCAAGCTCTTTGATGGAATACAGCCAACGTTTAAACATGTTCCACCTAAAGTGCCTCTACTTTCTACACATGCAGTCTTTAGTCCTAACTGAGAAGCTCTAATGGCACATACGTATCCACCTGGGCCACCACCGATTACAATAATATCAAAATTATCACTCATAGCTTAAAGATTTAAAAATAGTCGTTTAGGCTGCTCTAGAGAGTCCTTGACTATTTTTAAAAAAGAAACTGCTTCCTTTCCATCTATAATTCTGTGATCATAAGATAAAGCTAAATACATTATCGGTCTTATCTTAATCTCTCCTTCCATTACGACAGGCCTTTCAATTATATTATGCATTCCAAGGACTGCAGATTGAGGTGGATTTAAAATTGGAGTAGAAAGCATAGAGCCATAAATACCACCATTAGTAATTGTAAACGTTCCTCCTTGAAGGTCTTCTATAGTAATTTTTCCATCTCTTGCTTTTTGCCCAAGTGCACCGATATTTTTTTCAATCTCTGCAAAAGATAATTCATCTGAATTTCTCACTACAGGCACAACTAAACCTTTGTCAGTGCCCACAGCGATACTAATATTATAATAATTTTTATAAACTATCTCGTCGCCTTGAATTTCAGCATTAATAGCTGGGTAGTTTTTTAAACCAATTATACAAGCTTTTACAAAAAAAGACATAAATCCTAATTTTACAGAATATTTTTTTTGGAAATCCTCTTTGTAATCATTTCTCATTTTTATTACTTCGCTCATATCTACTTCATTAAAAGTTGTAAGCATGGCAGCATTTTCTTGAGCTTCTTTTAATCTTTTTGCAATAGTAAGTCTCAATCTTGTCATCTTTATTCTTTCCTCAGGACCATGTGCAATTTTTCTTTCTGATGGTGGCGGTTTGACACCCATTAAACTCATCACGTCTTCTTTTAAAACTAAACCATTTTTCCCACTTCCTTTAATAGATTGAACATCAATTTTTTTTTCAGAAATGATTTTCCTAGCTGCTGGGGATATTCTTACATCTGTATTATTTTCATTATTTTTTATCTCAATATTTTCATTATGGACTGTTTCTAAAACCAGAGGTTCTTCTTCTAAAACTAACGGTTCTTCTTCAAAAATTTTAGGATTTGTATCTTTCTCCAAAATTAATGGTTCTTTAGATTTTTTTTCGACTTTATTAATTTGTTTTGACTTATGTAAAGATTCTTCTGGTTCTTTTTCTTCAGTTTTAGGTGGTGAATATTTTTTTTCGTTGATATCACTTTTAGAACTTTTAGATGCAGATTTTAATTGTGAAATAGATCCAAGTAAAGCGCCTACATTCACTGTCTCACCTTCCTTCGCAGATATATTTTCTAATACTCCATTCGATGGAGACGGAACTTCTACATTTACTTTATCAGTTTCTAGTTCAACTAACGGTTCATCAGAGGAAACTTTATCTCCCGTATTTTTTAACCATTTTGCTACTGTAGCCTCGGTAACAGATTCTCCTAGAGTAGGTACAACAATTTTTTCAGACATTATTTTGGTTTCCCAACCACCTTTTCTAATATTTTTTTTTGTTCTGCAAGGTGTTTATTATAATTTCCAGTCGCAGTTGTGGATGAGG
>MDTB01070606.1_pt1 | contig 17499 bp, 19 predicted proteins | sample 811161 | NCBI WGS metagenome assembly MDTB01 (sample SAMN05326650, study PRJNA326480) | marine metagenome | isolation source: seawater | place: Mediterranean Sea | collected 2009
TCTTATATCAAATAGCTTTAATTTAATTTTTTTATCTAATCTTAAACTATAGAATAAATTTTTATTTTTATTTGGATTATTGCCAGTTCCATAAACTTTTGCACCTAAAATTTTAAGCCAATAACACAGCCATGCACCTTTGAAGCCTGTTGCTCCTGTGACAAGTATTCTTTTATTTTTATAAAAATTTTTTATCATCTTTTCCAAGGAGCCTTTCCTTTTTTCCAGATTTGATTAAGTAATTTTTTATCTCTAGGTGTATCCATGCATTGCCAAAAGCTATTATGTTTATATGCCATTAATTGTCCTTTTTTTGAAATTTTATCTAAAGGCGCTCTTTCGAACATTTCTTTATCTCCTTTTAAATATTCAAATATTTTAGAATTTAATACAAAATATCCTCCATTTATCCAACCTGTTTGTGACTGAGGTTTTTCTTTAAATTCAACGATCTTATTCTTTCTTAATTTTACTTCGCCAAATCTTACTGGTGGTCTAACAATTGTCATAGTTGCAATCTTTTTATGTTGTAAGTGAAAAGACTCTAGCCTTTTAATATTTTGATTAGTTAATCCATCGCCATAAGTCATCATAAAATTTTCATTTTTTTTAAAAATATTTTTCAATCTTAGTAGCCTACCCCCTGTCATTGTATTTTTTCCCGTATTAATTAAATTAATTTCAATATTCGGATATTTTTTTTTAAAAAACTTTCTAATTATTTCTCCCTTATAACCAAGGGCTATATAAAATTCTTTGTGACCATAAAATTTATAAGTTTTAATAATATGCAATAAAATCGGCATGTGGCCTATCTTAACCATTGGTTTAGGAATAGTTTTTGTTTCTTCACCCAATCTAGTTCCTTTACCACCACACAATATTACAGTTTTCATAAAGTTAATTCCTTCGATAATTTTTTTAGTGACTCATTATTTGGTACCATATTAAAAAGTTTGTTATAAGTCGAAATGGATTTTTGTGTATTTTCACTTTTCCACCAATCATCAATTTTATCCCAGTAATTATTTATATGATTAATTATCGAAACTTCATCAGTGAATATAATATTTGCATTGATTAATAATTGATAGAACTCACAAGCATTATCATTTAAAGACTCAAAAGGGTTTTTCCAATACAAAATAGAAGGTCTATTTAGCGCTAAATTTTCTGCGAATAAAGTTGAGTCATTATTAAAAAAGCTTAATCTAGTTTTTTTTAAAATAGATTCAAATTGATTTTGATTTCTAATGAATTTAATCTTTTGATTAGGTATTAATTTTTTTAATAATCTAAATTCTCTCTCATAATTAGCAGGATGAGTTTTAAAATAAATTTTATTCTTAATCTCTTCATTAATTTTTTCCAAAATATTACCTGTTGTTATAAGATGAGCTTTATCATCTTCATACGTATCATATGGGGAAGAACCTAGAGAAAATCCCCTGCTTATCATAGTAAGGTATCCTTTTTTATGAAAATCTCTTTTCTTACCTAAAACTTTAAAATTAAATCCATTTAAATTATTTGAACTATTTGAATAATTTCCCCATAAAATTTCTTTGGTAGATATTTTTTTATCAATTAAAAAATTGTTTATGAAATGGCTATGTTGACCCTGTCCATGTTGACCAATATAAAAATTTGTTTTCTTTTTAACAATATATCTTTTAAAAATTTCGTTAAACTGATGTTCCATTGAAGTAAAAATAAATTTAGGATTTTTTGGTAATCTTAATTTATTTTCAATTTTTCCTATTTCATCAAAATCTTCAACTAAACATAAGGGAATTGCCTCTGGCAATATTGCTCTTAGTATCTTTTCTGGTTCACTTAAATTATCCTTTTTAAGTTGAATTTGATCTCTACTTTTTTTTTCAAATTTGGAGTATTTAATTTTAGGAAACATCCAATGCTGAGGAAACTGGTGCAAGAGAATTTCTAGTTTTTTTTCAATAAGAAATTTAAAATTAGTGTTTATTATAACAGCATCAGTATTGGATATAAATGCTTTAGTGAACCATGAAATTAATGATAAAAAATATTTTTTCTTTGAAGTCCTATCACTAGTATATTCATAAAAAGTTTTTTGATTTTTGAAATGGTTATTTGGAGGAGAAACTAATTTAATATCTGTCTGAGGTTTTAAAAACTTCATTATTTTAGCAAACAAGATATTACACCATTCAAAGTCATATATTGCTGAATGAAGGCCTACTGTTTCCTTTGTGTAGAGTTTGTAATCTTTTTCATCAAAAAGATGAATTCTATCTACTTTAAATTCATTTAATGCATTTTTAATAAGTTTATATTCATAAAAAAAAATCCATATAAACCTTTTTAACCACATTCCCATTAAAACTTCCCAATCTTTTATTTTCAAATCTATTTTATGATAATCGTTTAGCAATTTTGAAATATCTTTCAAAATTGAGTCATAAATTTTATCACATTCAATTAAATTTGATTTTCGCTCCTCTTTTTCTAAACCTATAGGTTTACAAATTTTATATTTTTCTTTTAATAAATTTTCTTCTTTGACTAAATCATGATAAAATTTTGAGATAAACAAAACTTCATCATTTGTAGATACGGACTCGTAACTGTTAGATAAAATCAAGTTAGTTCTCATATTAAGTAAATTTAGAATTTCAAAATTTTAATTCTTTTTTAATTTTTGATACATTCCATTTAACTGGATTATTAAAAGAATTATATTCATATCCTTCTTTAACTTTTTTTCCTTTTTCTTTAATGGCATTAGTTAAATAGAAATTTACATTTTTAACTTCAATCGAAGGACAAATTATGTAATGGTCTTTGAATTCTACAGTCATGTGAGATTCATCTTTGGGACATAATATTTCATGAATTTTTTCTCCTGGGCGCAAACCAATAATTTTAATCTTAGCCTTATTATTGATCGCCTTTGCAATATCAATTATTTTTATTGATGGAAGTTTTGGTACAAATATTTCCCCTCCTTTCATTTTCTTAAAGCAGTCTGCAACAAATTTAATTCCATTATCTAAAGAAATAAAAAATCTCGTCATATCTTTATGGGTAATAGGTATTGGTTTTTTTTCTTCAAAACATTTTAAAAAGTATGGAATTACAGAACCTCTTGAATTAATAACATTTCCGTATCTAACGACTGAAAATTTTGTTTTCTCTTTAGAGCTAGTAATCTGATTACCGGCTATAAATAGTTTGTCAGATACAAGTTTTGTTGCTCCGTACAAATTTACTGGATTAGCAGCCTTATCAGTTGATAATGCTATTACATTTTTAACTTTCTGTTCTATAGCTGCAAAGACCACATTTTCTGCCCCATCAATATTTGTCTTAATAACTTCTTGGGGATTGTATTCTGCAGCAGGAATTTGTTTTAAAGCAGCAGCATGAATAACATAATCTACATTTTTAAATGCTAAACTAAGTCTCTCTCTATCTCTTACGTCACCTAGTAAGAATCTTAATTTATTAAAGTTCCTATGATTAGAAAAATAATTAAGCATGTCATATTGCTTAAGTTCGTCACGTGAGAAAATAATCAATTTTTTTGGATTAAAGTTATTTATAATATAATTTACAAAACTTTTTCCAAAAGAACCCGTACCACCAGTAACTAATATACTTTTATTATTAAACATGATTTTTCAAAAAAACTTTTTTATCTTTAATTTCATAAATTTTATCACAATATTCCAATGAAGAGGACTTATGAGAAATGATAATAACTGTCATTTTTGGCTCATAAGAAACAATCTTTTTAAGTATTTCTCTCTCTTTTTGCAAATCAATACCGTTTGTGGCCTCATCAAGAATCAGTAATTGTGGTTCAGAATAAATCGCTCTTGCGATTCCGATTCTTTGCTTCTGACCTCCTGAAATTTTAAGTCCATTATCTCCAATCAGAGTGTTGATGCCATCTTCCTGATTAGAAATGAATTCAGTCAATTCTGCAACATTCAAAACTTTATTTAACTTTTTTTCAGCATTATTTTTATAATTAAGAGTGATATTTTTCTCAATAGAGTCATCTATTAGATAAATATTCTGAGGAACGTAACCGATTTGTAATTTGGACAAATCACTATTATTTGTATAATTTTTATTATCAATTTTTATTTCTGCATCTTTAACCGGTACCAAGCCCAATATAATATCTATAAGAGTAGATTTGCCAACTCCTGTTTCTCCTGAAATACCTACTATCTCTCCTTTTTTAATTGTAATACTTGCATTTTTAAAAATAAGATCTTTTTTCTCGGGATAATTAAAATTAATATTTTTGAATATTAAACTTTTATTAAAAAATATTTTTGATTTTTTTTGAGAAGAGCTATCTATTGAAAAGTTTTTAAGATCATTAGAGATTAGATTCATGGTTGCTATCCCATGAGACAAATTTTGTAAAGATACGAGAATTAGATTGATGCATGGTAAAATTCTGTAGAAAGCAACAGTAAATGCAGCGATAATCGGAATTATTGTTGAGATTGAAAGATTTATATAAATCATAAATAAAATTAGTAAAGAAAGAGTTAGAATTCCAAAAAATTCTATTATTCGTCTTGGAAGTTGTGCAACTGTGTTTTGTATAATGGCTGCAGTTTTTACTTTTTCATTAAATTTAGAAAAGTATTCTGTAAAAAAATTTTCAAGCTTTAAAACTTTTATATATTTAAAAAGATTAAATCCCTCACTTATTTTTTGAACGCGCTGTTGTTCATTTATTAATCGTATATCTCCCCATTTTTTTGCAATTTTTTTAGTTTTTTGAAAAAGCAAATAAAATATTATTCCAATAGATGATAAAACAAATAATGCGCTTTTGGGTTCAAGATAAATTAATAAAGACAAAATTGCTGTTAAAACTAAAATTTCATTAGTTAATGTTAAAAATGATAAAATAATATTTCCTGCATAAGATCTCGCTTCACTAATAATGCTACTAACAAATTGAGCAGAATTTTTTGAAACATAGAGTAGATAATCTTGGTTTAAATATTTAATGAACAATTTTTTTTCTATGTCAGCTTTAAGGCTATTTAAAAATTTACTATTTTGATAAGCAATATAAATAAGTATTAAATTTTTTATTAAAAAAACAATTATTAGAAAAATTAAACTAAATGAAACAAGTGTTTCATAAGAAAAGTTATCAAAAAAATCAGAATAGTTACTTATAAAAGTATTTGTTTTGAAACGATCAAAATCTAATATCAATGAAAATATTGGCACAACTAGACCAATGCCTACTGTTTCCATGATTGTTCCACTTAACATGAGAAAAACTATAAAAACAAATTGGTTTTTTTGTTTTATTGTGCAAAGATCTAAAAATTGCTTAAAATACTTTATCATTTTAAATATAAATTCAGCTAAAAAGCGTCAAATTTTCTTGTGTACAAATTTTGAACAACATTGTACAATTATTGAACGTAAAAGCAATTAAAATTTTATATTTAATGGAAAATAATAAAAAATATTCTTATTATTGAGGAAATTAGTGAAATATGAAAAATATAATCATCATTCCAGCCAGAGGAAACTCGAAAGGTATTAAAAAAAAGAATTTATCTAACTTCTGCGGTAAACCTCTTTTATATTGGACCATTGAAGCCGCAAAAAAATCAAAATTCAAAAAAAATATTTTTGTATCTTCTGAAAGTGAGGAAGTACTTGATTTAGCAAAAAAACTAAAAGTTCATGGTGTTAAAAGACCAGATTCTTTATCAAGAGATACATCGTCTTCGGAGTCGGCAATTTTACATGTAATGAATTCATTAAATTTTAAGATAAAAAATATTATCTTTTTACAAGCAACAAGTCCTTTAAGAAAGCCAGATGATATTGATAAAGCTTTTCAAACATTTAAAAAAACAAATTCAGACTCGCTCTTTTCTTGTCATAAAGCAGAAGATCACTTTGATGTTTGGGCTTTAAGAAGAGGTAAATATAAACCATTGGTTGTTGACTATGAAAATAGAAAACCAAGACAATTGATTAAAGAGGAACAGGTTATTCAAAATGGCTCTATATATATATTTAAAAATAAGATAATAACTAAGAATAATAATCGTTTAGGTGGAAAGGTAAATGTTTACAAAATGGATGAATGGCAAACTTTACAACTGGATGCTCCTAAGCAGAAAAAAGTAATGGAATTAATTTTTTCTGAAAAATTAAGAAAATATTATGTTTGATATAGCTAATTATTTTAAATCAAGTTCGAAAGTGATAAGTGAATTGACAAGTCACAAAGAAGAAATTTATTTAATTGCCAAAAAAATAATTGAATGTAAGAAAAATGAAAAAAAAATATTAGTCGGTGGCAATGGTGGTTCATGCGCTGACGCTGAACACTTTACTGGAGAACTTCAATGTACTTATAAAAAAAGTGATCGAAGCGCAATTTCTGCAATAAATATTGGTGGCATGCCATCATCTATTACTGCCTGGGCAAATGATTTTGGTTTTGAAACTTATTTTGAGAGACAAGTAAAAGCTCACGGTAAAAAAGATGATATACTTTTTTTAATTTCTACTGGTGGTGGAGATCTAAAATCTGGCGCCTCTACAAGCTTAATAAAAGCAGCAGATGAAGCAAAAAAAAGAGGGATGTTTTTAATTTCTTTAGTTGGTAAATCTGGCGGAGAATTAAAAAAAAAATCAAATATTTATATACATGTAAATAATAATGTTACAGCTTTTATTCAAGAAGCACATATGTCGATATTGCATTGTATATGTGAAATTTTAGAAACAGAATTAGATAAGTAATTAAATTGATTAAATTAAAAAAAATTAAAAATAGAAATTTAAATTATTCTTTTATTCAAGGAAGATTCTCAGATGAAGTAGCAGGAATTTTTCAATATTTTCCAATAAATAATTGGGAAAAAGAATTTTATTTAGCAAAAAAATAGATTTTGACTCAGTTGAATGGATAATAAGTGATTTATCAAATCCTATTTTTAACTCATTATTTTCCAAAGTTATTAAAAAAGTTCTACTTAAAAATAAAATGAAGATTTCATCTATTTCAATGGATTTGATAATGGATAATCCTCTTCATAAATTAAATAAGTCGAAAGTAGTTTGGCTATCAGATAGAATTGAACAATCTATGAAGTTTTTTAATATAAAAAGAATTTCTATACCAATTGAAGAAAGATCTAGATTTAATAACAAAAGTGAAAAAAAATTAGCACTAAACAACCTTAAATTGATATATAAAAAACTAAGCCCAAAATATAAAGTTTGTATTGAAACAGATATGTCGCCGATAAGTTTAATAAATATTTTAAGTGAAAAAAGGTTTAAAAAATTAGGAATATTATTAGATTTAGGAAATACTAGGGCGCATGGATTTAATATTGAAGATTATTTTAGATTATTTCCTGAAAAAATTTATAGTATTCACGTTAAATATAGAGAAAAGTCTTATGGAAAAACCCAAATTTTGAAAAAAAATAACTTTCATGAATTAGAATTTCTTATTAAAAATATCAAGCTTTTAAAAAATTTAGAAGATATCTCCTTCCAAACTTTTAAAAATAAAAAGAATTTTTATTCGGATATTCAAAAATCAATAAAAAACTTTAATTCATATGTTAAATAAAAAAAATGCGTTAATTACAGGGGGGGCGGGACTTTTAGGACCACAGCACGCAAAAGCGTTAAATGAAATAGGATTTAATATAATTTTATTAGACATAGATGGTAAGAACCTTTTAATAAATTTTAAAAAACTTAAAAAACAGTTAAAGAAAAAAACTAAAATTTATAAATTTAACTGTGATATTACTTCTGAGTCACAAGTTAAAAAAGTAAGTTCAGAATTACTGGAAAAAAAGATATATGTTGATGTTTTGGTAAATAATGCAGATATAAATCCTAAACGAGAAACAGCGTTCTACAAAAAAGTTAAAAAAAATCGTGATTCAACAACTGGAACAATAGAAAACTATTCCATAAAAGAATTATCTCGTGAACTATCTGTCGGTATAATTGGTACTTTTATTTGTTCAAAGGTTTTTGGAGAACATATGAAATTTAGAAAAAAAGGCTCTATTATAAATATTTCATCAGACTTAGGTATTACCGCTCCTGATCAAAGAGTTTATGACAAAGATGAAAAAATGAAAAAGGTAAAAAATTTTAAGCCAATAGGATACTCAATATCAAAACATGGAGTAATAGGAATTACAAAATATATTTCAACATATTGGGCGCATAAAAATATAAGGTGTAATACACTTGTTCCTGGTGCTGTGTCCAATAATCAACCAAAATTTTTAAAAAAAAATATTATGAAAAGAATACCTTTAAACAGATTAGCAAATGTAAATGAATATAAAAAAGCTATTCAATTCTTAGCAACTGATGATAGTTGTTATATGACTGGACAATCGTTAATTATGGATGGAGGAAGAACTATATGGTAAAAAATTATAAAGTAATTAAATTCAAAAAAGTACCTTACATTATTGCTGAAATAGGAATTAATCACAACGGATACCTTAAGCTTGCAAAAAAAATGATTTATGAGTCAAAAAAAGCAGGAGCAGATGCTGTTAAATTCCAAAAAAGAAATGCACAGGACTTAGTGAATTCTCTTTCAAAATTAGGGAGGTCTACAGGTTATTTGAGCAAAAATGAAAAAGACATTCATCATAAATCAAAAAAATTTGGAACATGGGTTTACCCTGATCTAAGATTAGAATTGTCAGATAAAGATTATGGAGAGATAAAAAAATACTGTAAAAAACTTAATATTGATTTGATTGTAACTCCATGGGATGAAACAAGTATGAATTCGCTTATAAAAATTGGTGTTAATTTTATTAAAATTGCAAGTATTGATGCTAATAATTACCATTTTTGTGAATTTATTGCTCAAAAAAGGAAGCCAACAATAATAAGCACTGGAATGTGCACATACAAAGAAATATTAAAAACCCAGAAAATTTTTAAAAAATACCAAACTCCTCATATTTTTTTGCACTGCACTTCCGCATACCCAAGTGATGAAAAAGATAAAAATCTAAAATGTATTCCAAAACTAAGAAATTTATTAAATGAAGACGTAGGTTTTTCAGGTCATGGTACCGGAATAGCTGGTGCTACCGGAGCAACGGCTCTAGGTGCAAAAGTAATTGAAAAACATGTAACTTTGAATACTAAAATGCTAGGTCCAGATCACGCTGCTTCATTAGAATTTGATACTTTTGCCAATATGGTAAATGTTGCCAGAAAAGTCTATACTAGCCTGGGTTCTTCAGAAAAAAAATTCTTAAAATCCGAAAAAACTTTGCATAGTATTCTTATAAGAAAATTTGTAGTCAAAAAAACTATTAAAAAAAATGAAAAATTAAATAAAAACAATATAAAAACTGCACTTACATATTCTAAAAAAGGCATATTGCCAAAAAATTATTACCAAATAATTAAAAAGAGGGCGAAAAAAACCCTTAAATCCGGGGATATATTAAGATTATCTGATTTAAAATAATATGATTATATCAAAAACTCCTTATAGAATTCCCCTATCAGGTGGTGGAACAGATCTAGATTTTTATTACAAAAAATCTAAAGGACATTTGATATCCATTTCAATAAATCAATATGTCTATGTTCTGCTAGTGCCTAGAAAAGTTGATAATAATTATTTAATTCAAACTACTGATACCCAGTTCACAGATAAATTGGATAGAATAAAAAATATTTTGATCAGAGAAACTTTAAAATTCTATAAAGTCTCAGAAAAAGTTCATGTAGGTACATATTCTACTATACCAACTAGAACTGGTCTTGGTACTTCAAGTGCTATGATAATTGGTTTAATCAATTGTATAAAAAAATATAAAAATCTTAGCCTTTCAAATAAGAAAATTGTGGAAGATGCATATAAAATTGAGAGAAAAATCTGTGGGCTCCATGGTGGTTGGCAAGATCAAATAGTCAGCCAATACGGAAATTTTTTAGAAATTAAGATTTCTAAAAAAGAAAAGATAAATGTTAGAAAGATAGGATTGCAAAAAAAAATCGAAAATATTATAAATAAAAATTTTCTTTTAGTTTATACTCATACTAAAAGAATTTCCTCTGACATAATATTATCTCAAAAAAAAGGAGAAAAAAATACAATCAAATATTATGATAAATTAAAACTTTTAAATAAACCACTTTTAAAATTTGTTAAAAATAAAGATATCAGCAATATTGGCAGAATGTTTAATTATCATTGGAAATTAAAAAAATCTCTTTCAAATAAAATTACTGATAAAAAAATTAATAAATTTTACGATATATTAATTAAAGAGTGTAAGATTATAGGTGGAAAATTAATTGGTGCTGGCGGAGGCGGATTTTTTCTTGTTTGCACAAAAAATAAAAAAAAACTTTGCAAAATTTTAAATAAGAAAAAAATAAGTTATATAAATTTTAAATTTGAAAAGGAAGGATCACGAATAATAAGGTGTTAAGTTTATACTCTTTTTAAAAGATTAAGGTAAAATTTTTGTATTTTTTTATTAGCACAAACCAGAACTTTTCCTTTTGAAAAATCTGAACCGCCTCTCCAGTCCGTTATTAGCGCACCTGAATTTTTTACAATCAAAACAAGTGGCATAATATCTACCAATTTCAATCCATCTTCGATTAGTACATCAAAATTTCCCTCTGCGATCGAACAAAAATTTAGAGCATCAACACCGGTCACTTTAAAAAAACCTTTATATTTCATTAAGTATTCAAAAATTTTTCTTTTTCTTAAAGCATGAAGTGTATTAATAGTTAGTTTGGCTTTTCTTAAGGTTATTTTTCTATTTGTTTTTATTTTTTTAAATTTTTGATTTTCAAAAATTAAAGATTTATTATCATAAGCTATATAATATTTCTTTAGTTGTGGAAAATTTGCAAAGCTCACAATACATTTTTCTTTTTTATATAAACCAATCAGATTGCTCCAAGTTGGTAAACCCATAATCATACTTTTGGTGCCGTCGATTGGATCAATAAACCAAGTATAATTGGATTTGGTAATTTTATTTTTTTTTTCCTCCCCTATAATGTTGTGATCAGGAAAATATTTATAGATATTCTTTCTTATAATATTTTCAGATCTTATATCTAGGGCTGTTACTGGATCTATTTGAAAATCTTTTTTTGTTCTAAAATTCTTGTTTATCTTTTTTTTATAAACAAGATTAAGATCTCGTAATGATTTAAAAATTGGTTTTAAAAGTTGTTGTATTTTCATAGATTTACAACCCTTTTGCAACAATCCCGCCGTCAATAATTATTTTTTGTCCTGTAATATATTTGGCTTCATTTGTAGAGAGAAATAGAACAGTTCCAACAAGTTCATTAAGCTCTCCCCATCTTCCAAGCATGGTCAAGTTTTCTCTTTGTTTTTTCTTTTTAGCATTATTTAAACTTTTTTTATTCATTTCAGTTTTAAAATAACCAGGGAGAACTGCATTACAATTAATTTTCATTTTTCCGTAGTCTCTAGCAAAAGATCTTGTTAAGCCAATCAAGGCAGTTTTTGATGAAATATATGCAGGATTATTTGGAAAACCTAATTCTCCGCCAATGCTTGATATGTTTATAATTGTCCCTCCATACTTATTTTTTTTCATTAATTTTACAGTTGTATTAGAAAAAAGGTATGCAGCTGTAAGATTTATTTTTAATGTTTCATTAAAATATAGAATATTTTTTTTTAAAGAATTTACATTTTCTTTTGTAACGCCAGCATTATTAATTAATACGTCAACTTTTTTCACCACTTTTTTTATTTTATCTAAAGTCTTCACAATTTCATTAATTTTTGCTAAATCACAAAAGAAATGCGTATAGTTTTTATTTCGAATTAATCTCTTTTGATCCTTTTTTTTTGAGACTCCAATTACTTTAGAGCCATTATTTAAAAAACCTTCAGCAATTTTTCTTCCTATTCCTCTACTAGCTCCTGTTATTAAAATAGTTTTATTTTTTAAAGATTTAAATTGGTCCACTGTTAAATTCTAAACCCAGAAGATTTTGCATCTTCATAAAATTGTTTGACTGTTTTTAAAGAATATTCTTTTGGATTAGTTCCAAACATCTTCAGTTTCTTTATGTGAGAAGTTTGCATTGTTATAATGTCAGTTTTTACTTCTTGCGCGGTTATGTAATCATATGCCATTCTTGTACTAGCCCAAAGACTTTGGCATTTGCTATTATCCTTTATAAATTTATTCATAATTGTCATTTCTCTCTTCGCATCGATTCCACAGTCAAAAATTCTTCCTGAAAAAATTGAAAGTATAGAGTTTGAGTCTTTTACCACCTCAATAATATCTTTAATTTGTTCTAACAAGAAAATTGCAGTGATATTAAGCTTAATGTTTTTATCTAGCAAATTTTCAATAACTTTTATTGTGGAGGCACCATTTGTATAGCTGATTGGAATTTTTACAAATACATTACTTCCAAGTTTGCTCAGCGTTTCTCCCTGGTTTATCATACCATTCTCGTCATCAGCGAAAACCTCTAAAGAAACAGATTTGTCTGAGCATAATTTTAAAATTTCTTTACTATATTTTAAGTAGTCGACTGCCCCATTTTTTTTAAACAAAGATGGATTAAAAGTATATCCATCAATATTGATACCAAAATCTTGACTGATCTCTTTTAAATTTGGGCCGTCAGCAAACAGCTTAATTTTATTTTTTTCAATTTTCATAATTAATTCATCATTTTTATATATTAGTTTAAGTGTAAATCCTATCAATTAATTTCATTAAAAATAGAGATTCTTCTATCTTAACTAAATTATTTTTTTTCTTATTTAAAAAAGAATAAATTTCATGAGCTTGATTATATAAACCAGCTTTAAATTTTTTATCTTTATTATAATTAATTTTTAAATTTTCAAATAATCTTGATCCTCTTTTTTGGTATTTTAAAATTTCAAGTGGTCTCATTTCGTATCTTGAATGTCTAGTTGTAACAATTACAGCCCATGGACCTGGCATATTCCAAACTGAATTGTATTGCCCTATGTCACCAGAACTAAATTTTATATGAGCATTTAATATATAAAGTTTGTTATTTTTTACAATTTTAAATTTTTTAATTAAATTGATATTCCCACGTCCAAAAATTTTAAAATAATCGATTAAATGAATTGGATTTTTGAACATCCAATTATTTCTAACACTTTTTGGATATTTTTTTACCTTGGGATCATCTAAATCTTGTTGATCAAAAATCTGAATATATCTTTTAGAATTATCAGATTTTAACATTTTGATAGTCTCAAGTGTGCTTGTATAATTTCTCCTATTTAAACCAATAACAACGTCTTTTAATATCCTATTTTTTTTTGCAAGATTATATATGCTTTGTGCCTCGTTTAAATTTTTTCCTATAGGTTTTTCAACAAATATTTTCCAGGGATATTTAAATGCTTCGAAACAAACTTTTTTTACCTCATTTTCAGAAACAGCAATAACAACTAAATCTGCTTTTGTAGACAAATATAATTCCTCAATAGAAGTACAAAGATGTTTAATCTTAAACCTTTTCGCAATCTTCTTAGCAGTTATATTTTTTCTGCTTATAATGCCTGCAATAGAAAACTTATTTTTTAAAGCTTTAAAGGTCTTAATGTGCTCAATATTCATATATCCTGAGCCGACAAATGCAATTTTAAATTTTTTTATGCCCATGGGTAAGTTTTTGAGTTGTTAATTTTTGATAATTTCTTAAATTGACCATTTGATTTGTTTGACTCAATTGCGGCGACGATAGTTTTTATAGACTCCAAGCCATCAATTCCTGTTGGAAAATTTTTATTATTAAGAAAACTTTTTACAAGAATTTTGGTACTTTTTATTAGATTATTTTCTTTAAATTTAAAATTCTGGTTTATTTCTGGTAAATTAAACAAGTTCATCGGATAGTTAAAATATTTTTTTTTTCTAATATTAATATTTATCAAACCCTTTCTATTGACCACTATATTTCCATTTTTAAATGTATAAATTATATTTATTCCGTGACCTTGAAAACAAGATAGGTTCAAATACAATACTTGATTATTTTTTGTTTTTGCAATGATTTGACCTGAGTTGTCTTTAAATTGTTTGCCCCTAGGATTTGGCAATATTTTATTATCAAAGTTACCGCTTACCTCAAAAATTTTCTTTTTAGTTAAATAATAAAAAATTTCTATAAAGTGAACACCGCTCATAACCAAACCAGCATTTCCTGCAATAACATTCATACTTATTAATTTGCCCAATTTAAACTTTGAGATTAATTTATTTATAATTTCAATCTCTTGCGTAAACCTTGTCTGATGATTTATTGCTAATTTTATTTTATTTTTTTTACATATTTTAATTATTTCAGCGCAGTACTTAACTGAGGTGGCCATAGGTTTCTCTACTATAATATTTTTTATATTATTTTTTGCTAATTTTATTGCATAATATTTATGTGAGTCAGCAGTAGTTGAAACAACTGCAATGTGAGGTTTAGTAAATTTTAAGCATTCTTCTAGGTTATTATAAATGTTATTTTTATCAATTTTATTAAAGATGCTATTTTTTTTTAATTTATTTAATGACTTCTCTACAATAAAAATATTTTTAAATTTAAGTTCTTTTAAAACCTGGTGCCATCTTTGTCCCATTCGACCAAATCCAATAATCAGGCAATCTTTTTTTTTATCTTTTTTATTTTTCATTAAATTCTAAACAAATTTTTTTAATTATATTAATAATATGGTTTTGTTCTTTTTTATTAATTTTATGAAAAATAGGAATACTAAAGGCTCTTTTGGCGTAATTTTCGGAATTTGGAAAATCTCCATTTCTAAAACCCAATTTTTTATATACTGGATGTAAATGAACAGGTAGATAATGTAAATTAACTCCAATATTATTTTTTAGAAAAATTTGAAAAATTTTATTATAATTATCTTTTATTATTTTTTTGTTTGGAAACATTATTACGAAAAGATGATAGGTGCTTTTAGATTTTGGTGAAATTATTTGAGTTTGTAACGGAAGTGATTTGAATGCATCATTATATTTTTTTGCAATTCTATTTCTTTTTTTTACAAAAGAATTTAATTTTTTAATTTGGCTTATTCCCAGTGAAGCCTCTATATCATTCATTCTATAGTTATAACCAAGCATCTGTTGTTCGTAATACCATTGATCTAGTTTTCTTCTTTTTCTTAATTTAGGATTTTTATTTATTCCATGATTCCTTAAGAGCAATAATTTTTCAAAAATAATTTTGTTATTAGTTATTGCCATTCCTCCTTCCGCAGTAGTAATTGGCTTCACTGGATGAAAACTAAAAACGCATACATCAGACCATTTACAAGATCCGACAAAATCTTTTTTATAAGATGATCCTAATGCATGGGATGCATCTTCGATAATTTTAAATTTATATTTTTTTGATAAATTATATAACTCTTCTTGAGGATAGGGATTGCCAGCAAAATGAACTGGTACTACAATTTTTGGAAGTTTGTTAATTTTCTTTGATTTTTCTAATTTTATTTTTAATTTTTCTATACTAAGATTTAGTGTATTTTCATCTATATCTACAAAATCGATTTTAGCACCGCAATATAGCCCGCAGTTCGCTGAAGCTACAAATGTATTTGGAACTGTCCATAAAATATCATTTTTTGATAGACCTAAAGATAGACAGGCAATATGTAGTGCGCTTGTGGCACTGTTTGTTGCTACTCCAAATTTTGATCCGACTCTAGATGTAACTTTTTTCTCAAAATTATTTACAGATTTGCCCTGAGTTATAAAATTAGATTTTAGAACACTTATTACTGACAAAATATCTTTTCTATCAATATATTGACGGCTGTAAGGTAAATATTTCTTTATTTTTTTTTTCATTCTTTATCTTTAATTTCTTTTTTCAAATCTTCATATTCTCTCATTTTTCTTTTCATAAAATTTATAGTCAAACGAGTTTTTTCTGAAATTCCTTTTGGTGTAAGAACATATAAATAATTTAATTTATTTGGGTTTTTTCCAAAGTTGTCCATTTTGATAAGTCCTTTATCTTTTAATGCTTTCAAACAGTAATTAAGTTTTCCTAAACTAAAACCTAATTTTTTTGCCATTTCTCTCTGAGTAGAATTTGGATGTTTGTGGATTTTTCTTAAAACTTCAAATATATCTTCTCGATCATCCATTATCATCTTCTTTTGTTATTTTTTGAATATTTTTTATATTTTTTAAATTAGTTAAGAAAAAAATAGAATAAAAATAATATAATATTCTTTTAGTCCACTTTTGTTTATTGCAAAAATTTATCAATTTTAATATCATCATAAATATTTTGAAAATATATTTTTAGCTATTATTGAATGACCTTTTTCATTTGCATGCCCATCTTGATAAATAGGGATTGAAATAGAAAATTCAGATTTAAATTCATTACAGACATCAATAAAGTTTATTTGATTTTTTTTTTAAAATTCTAATTAGATTCGATCTTGGAAGTGAGTAATCTATTTCTGCTGACACAATTTTATTAAATAATTCATCTTTTGATGGGGTTACTAAAAATAATAATTTAAGACTATTTTTTTTGCAAAACTCAGAGATTAACTTAGTTACGTGTTCTACTATTTCATACATATTAGAATAATAGCTCTCAAAAGACTTTTTATATATTGGGTCGATATAATTATTCTCTTTATCAAGAAAATGTATTTCATTATAATATTCAATAAAATCTTTTTTAAATTTAAGATAATTGCCAATAAAATTTCTTATTAGCCTTATTTTATAATGTTGTCTTAATTTCATTTGCTGTAAATTATCATCTTTCTTCAAAAATAAAGGTCTTATGTAACCATTAATAAAAGGATTTATTGATCTAGTTAAACTCCAGGGATATTGTTCAATAATGACTAGATCTGTCTCATATTCTTTTACAACTTTCTTTATGAGTAAATAAATTTGTTCTAAACTGAAGCTACATTGGCCAAAATTAAAACTTTCATAATTTGATTTTGAGTTTAGCAAATTTGAATACCGATATTGATTCTCCATCCCGGCACCCCACGTATTAGATCCACCAAAACATAAAATTCTTTTGGCTTTTATTTTTTTTCCAATTTCTGTTTCTCTTATTCCCAATGAGTTATGAGAAACATCTATTAATTTGTCTAGCGATTGCGGGAACCTTACTTTGGATGAGATGTTTTTCTTGCCCCAAAAACCATAAACTTTATGAAACTCATAAAAAGATATGTTTTTAACATTTTTGTTCATTTATTGAACAATAACAATATTTTTAAATATTACAACAATTGAATCAATATAAATTATTTAGGAAAAATTATTATCAGTGCATAAATCAAGCCAATTGAGCTATTAGTACTGGTCAGCTTCACGCGTTGCCGCGCTTCCACACCCAGCCTATCAACGTGGTGGTCTACCA